>Ga0066648_10001247_pt1 | contig 14330 bp, 13 predicted proteins | sample CryGeyCG12114_NA_FD_59537 | JGI IMG/M metagenome (GOLD analysis project Ga0066648, IMG submission 59537) | Groundwater microbial communities from aquifer - Crystal Geyser CG19_WC_8/21/14_NA | ecosystem: Environmental > Aquatic > Deep subsurface > Groundwater | place: USA: Utah: Grand County... | reverse complement strand
CACTGATTTCATCCAGAGTAGTCACGAACGCAAAGATAATTGTCCGCACAACCTAGAACGAGGAGTACAATTCAATGACAGCGGCAAAAAGAGCCTGGGGCGCATCGACCTCTACAAGCGCGGCTGCTTCGTACTGGAAACCAAGCAGGGCACGGACTCCCCCGACGCGCAGCAGCAAGCCCAACGGGCCGAACTAGGCCTGCCGCCTGAAAAGCGCCGTAAAGGCCACGCCGTGCGCGGCACAACGAAGTGGGCGGAGATGATGCAAGCCGCCCGCTAACAGGCCCTGCGCTACGTGCGGGCCCTGCCCCCTACCGAGCCCCAGCCACTATTCGTCTTAGTTATCGACGTAGGCTACTGCATCGACATCTACAGCAACTTCACCGGCATTGGCGAAGCCTTTATGCCCTTCCCCGATCAGGCCAGTTACCGGCTGTCCCTCGCTGACCTGGCCAAGGAAGAAACGCGGGAGCGCCTACGCCAGGTTTTTCTAAATCCTCGCGAACTGGACCCCAGCCGCAAGGCCGCGAAGGTGACGCGGGAGCTCGCCGGTTATTTGGCCGGCGTGTCGGCCCAATTAGAACGAGCGGGTCACGCCCCCGACGTGGTGGCGCAGTTTCTTATGCGCTGCCTGTTTACCATGTTTGCCGAAGATACGGGGCTTATTCCCCCTGGCTCCTTCACCAAGATGCTGCGCGATTATAGCGCGCCGGAATTACAGGCTTCCTTACCCGACGCCTTGCAAGACTTGTGGCAGAAGATGGATACCGGAGGCTTCTCTTCCGAGTTTCGAGCCCGCGTACGGCGCTTCAACGGCAAGCTCTTCCACAATGCCACGACCCTGCCGCTCACCTCCGATCAGATTGAACTGCTACTCAAAGCCGCCGAAGCGGATTGGAAGGAAGTAGAGCCCGCCATTTTCGGTACCTTGCTGGAGCGGGCGCTTGATCCCAAGGAACGCCACCGCCTGGGAGCGCACTACACGCCCCGGGCCTATGTAGAACGCTTGATTATCCCGACAGTCTTAGAACCATTGCGTCGGGAATGGGCCGCGGCGCAGGCGGCTAGTGCTCGTCGATCAGAGGAGGATAAGCCCAAAGAAGCCCGGGCTGAACTAGTTCGTTTTCTCACCCGGCTTACGTCCTTGCGCATACTTGACCCCGCTTGCGGCTCGGGTAACTTCCTCTATGTCACGCTGGAACACCTCAAGCGGCTAGAAGGCGAAGTACTGGCGGCGATCAACAGTTTTGGGCATACCACCATGCTGGACTTAGCCGGGGGTACTACTGTTAGTCCGCATCAGTTCCTGGGCTTGGAGATCAACCCACGTGCTGCTACTGTTGCTGACGTCGTCTTACGGATTGGCTTTTTACAGTGGCACATTCGCACCCATGGCCTAAGCGAGATGCGCGAGCCGTTGTTGGACGACTATCAGAATATCAGCCAACAGGATGCTGCCATACAGCATGATGCCCCCGTACCTCGACTAGATGCGAACGGGCAGCCAGTCACCCGCTGGGATGGCACGACTCGTTTGCATCCAACTACTGGCCAGATAGTCCCTGATGAAACAGCCCGTGCTCTTGTGTATGACTATCCTAGCCCAAAGCCTGCTGAGTGGCCGAGAGCAGATTTTATTATAGGAAATCCGCCATTTTTAGGGCCTGCGCGAATGCGCGAGGGATTAGGGGATGGGTATACCGAAGCTCTACGCAAGGCATATAAGGGCAGAGTACCCGACTCAGCTGATTTGGTAATGTACTGGTGGCACAACGCTGCTACTGCTGTACAGCGTGGGACGTCGGAACGATTTGGCTTCATCACCACCAACAGCCTCAAGCAAACCTTCAACGGCCGAGTAATGCAACCCTTCTTGGAAGGAGACTCAGCCCCGATCACTCTCACTTTCGCTATACCCGACCACCCTTGGGTAGAAAGTGCGGATGGGGCTGCTGTGCGGATTGCTATGACGGTAGCGGAACGTACCTCCTCTGTACCGTCGCTGGGTCAATTACTGACGGTAAAAATCGAAGCAGCAGCCGAAGACGACGATGCAGCCGAGGTGACATGTACAATACAACACGGCCAAATTCAGTCTGACTTATCGGTCGGGGCTGCAGTGGATAGTGCAGACGGACTTAAATCAAACAATGGCCTATCAAGTCGTGGTGTCCAACTTATGGGCGCAGGCTTCATTATTTCAAATGAGCGTGCTCTAGAATTGGGTTTAGAAAGTAAGCTTAATTCGAAACGCCATATTCGCAGTTACTTGAATGGACGTGACCTAACAGATAGGCCACGAGGCGTTAAAGTCATCGACTTATACGGACTGACTTCTAATGAAGCACTAGAGCAATTTCCAGCCATATATCAACATGTTCTTGAAACTGTAAAACCTGAGCGCGACCAAAATAATCGAGCCAGCTATCGAGATAAATGGTGGATTTTTGGCGAAGCTCGATCAGGTATGAGAGCCGCTTTGAAGGGGCTCCCTCGATATGTTGCTACTGTTGAAACCGCTAAGCATCGGCTATTTCAGTTCTTAGATGCATCTGTTTTGCCCGATAACATGGTTGTAGCAATTGCACTGGATGATGCATATCATCTAGGTCTGCTGTCTAGTAGGATTCATATTGTGTGGGCTCTAGCTGCAGGTGGTGACCTAGGTGGGAATACGCCACGTTACAACAAATCTCGTTGCTTTGATCCATTCCCCTTTCCAGCAGCCACAGCAGAACAACAAGCACGTATTCGCGAGCTAGCCGAACAACTCGACGCCCACCGCAAACGCCAACAAGCCCAGCACCCTGTCCTTACCCTCACCGACCTCTACAACGTCGTCGAAAAGCTGCGCACTGGTCAACCCCTCACGGCCAAAGACCAGATAGCCCACCAACTCGGTCTCGCCTCCGTCGTGCTCAGCCTCCATCAACAACTCGATGCCGCCGTCGCCGAGGCCTACGGCTGGCCGGTGGATCTACCCGACGCCGACATTCTCACCCGCCTCGTCCGCCTCAACCACGAGCGCGCCCGCGAGGAACAAGCCGGCCTCGTACGCTACTTGCGTCCTAGCTACCAAGCCCCCGAGCAGCAGGCGACGCTCTCGTTGCCTAAACAGATCCTGCCTGCCACGGCGGCTACCGGTATTGCTGGCCCACAACTCTGGCCCACGGAGCTTGCTCAGCAGATGCAGGCGTTACGCGATGCTATCCAGCAGGCTGGGCAACCTTTAACGACTGAACAGGTGGCCGCTCGGTTCAAGCGGACTAGACCTGAGAAGGTGCGACCCTTACTCGATACCCTAGCGGCTCTGTCCTTATTGCGATTAACAGATAACGGTTACGCCTCCTAAACAAAGAAAGCCCCTCCTATAAGGGGCTTTCTTTGTTTAGGTGCTTATGCTACCTTCCCTTCACCGTCTCCATTTTCATAATGCCGCTGGCCACCTATTGGAACATCACGGCTATCTACGTGTGCACTACCAGCCTCCCGCCCAGCGCACCACGGCGGCCTTCATAGAACTACGCACGCATATTGGACACGCACTGACTGCCCGCACGTGGTACCGGCTGCTCAGCGACTGTCGCCGGCTGTTTCCGCTAACACCGGAAGAACAAGACTGGTTGGTTGGGGCGGCAGTGGGATACGCGTCAGGTGACGCGCCCTTTTGCCATCACCGAAGCGTTAGTCCTTCCCCAGGATTTGCTGGAAAGACCAGGCAGAAACAATATCCTGCCCGGCCTATCTGGTTAGGCATACAGTTGCCTGATGAACTGTGCCGTGGTAGTTGGGTGCCGACCTAGAAAAGTCGCTAAGGTGGTATCCTCGACGTCCATCATGCCTTGTGCCACCGCGCTTGCCCACATCGTGAACATGCCGATGTAGACTTCCGGTACCCCGGCTTGCTGTAGGATAGCTTGAAATTCTTCGACTGAGGGCGATTGGTAGCGAATGTCCTTGCCCAGGCGGCCAGACAGCTCCTGGGCAATATCCTGGAAGGACGTCGCTTCGGTATTGGTCAGCACGTAGGTCTTGTTTTCATGTCCGGTCGTGGTCAATACGTGAGCCGCGGCTTCGGCCAGTTCCGCTCGCAGCACCCAAGTGGCTTTTCCTGCCTGGGCGGGAAACACGATGAGGCCCGTTTCGGCTACCTGGGCGCCCGCGAAGAGGGGAATCATCTCTAGATAAATGCCATTCTGAAGGATCGTGTACGGTAGCCCACTGTCCTTGATAGCCTGCTCGGTTTGCGCATGCGACGTCAGAAAAGCAGCGATGGCCGAATCTTGAAAGGCCAGCTTGGTAACAAAGGACGTGTACACGAACTGCTTCACCTGTGCCGCCTTGGCCGCTTGGATGACATTCAGGTGGTGCGCGGTGCGATTTTCGATAGCCCCTCTGTCGTTGCTGGAAACCAGCAAGAGCTGATCTACGCCTTGAAAGGCTTGGACCAGCGAGTCAACGTCTGCGTACTCGCCGACGCGCAGTTGGATTCCCTGGTCTCGTATGGGTTGGCCTTTCGCAACCTCTCTCACCAGGGCGGAAATGTGCTGTGCTTCGATTCCTTTAGCAAGAAGGTGTTCAAGGACTTTCGTACCATAATGACCGGTTGCGCCTGTAACTAAAATCATGTTGCTTGTGGGATGAGGGTGAAGAAAAACAGCAAACAGGGGTTCCGCTGTTTGGTATGCTGCTTACCTTAAGCCATCAATTGGCGGTTTGTTCGGCCCGTTTCCCCAGTACAGATTACCAGTTGGTAGTCTGGTTACCAAGCGGTAACCAGCTGTTTATCTTTCCTTTATTTCTTCCCATGACTAGTTCCCAAACCGCGCAATGCGACCAGACCATGCGCGCCCTGCGCCACGCGTCGCTGGTACTCAACAGCAAATGGAAGCTGCCCATCATTGTGGCGCTGCGCACAGGTACCCAGCACTTTCGCGGGCTGGAGCGCAGCGTGACCGGCATCTCCACCAAAGTGCTGGCCAAGGAGCTGAAGGACCTGGAAGCGCAGCAACTCATTGTCCGCACCGTGCGCCCCGGCCCGCCCGTGATAGTGGAGTACCAGGTCTTGCCCTACGCCCACTCGCTTGACCCGGTGATTGAGGTGCTCAAAACCTGGGGCCAGCAGCACCAGCAACACTTGGAGGCACTCGGGATTACTGAGCCATAAAGTACTCGACAGGAGCTAAGTACTCTTGTCGCCTACTGGCCAAGGAGCTTAGTGTAAATCTGTCCGTTTGGAAGAAGAGCCCCCTTAACAAAGGCCAACTGGCTGTCCTGTTAGAAATACCCGCGAGCCGCCTGCGCGAAGTGCTCCATGGTAAACGGAGCGTGAACTTGGACTTTGCCAAGTGCTTGCACTTGCACAGTAAGCTGTGCATCTTGGGGGACTTCATTCTTGCGGCAGCCTGGCACGCGCTTTTCCTCGTACGCTTCTTGCTCATGCGACTCCCTCATATTATTTGCTAGTGTATGCCTCTTACCGCGCACGCCATTTATTTCGAGAACCCCGTCGGTCGCCTCACCGAGCACGCCGATGGCTACGCCATTGTACAATACAAAGCTGGCAAACGAGTGTTCAACGAATTCCAGGCTTTACTCACCCATCTAGGTCACTTGCTGCATCGGCGCAATTGGCACAAGGTGCTCACCGATCAGCGGGTGATGACACCCTTCACCGAGCAGGAGCGCATTTGGATCAACGAGCGCTGGCTGCATCCGCCGCTGGGGGTACGGCAGGAGCGAGTAGCGGCGGTCTTACTCCCCCACGACGTGTTCGCCCGCTTAGCCACCAACCTGGTTATGCACGATGCCCGGGAAGGCGCGCTTACCTACCACGTCTTCGAAGAGGAAGCCGCAGCCGGCGCGTGGCTACGACAAGCGTAGTAGGGTAAAAACGGCTTATTATAGCTGCGCTATCAAGTAGAATTCAGCTTGCCTAGCGCCCTTACTATTTTGCAAGAAGGAAGGGTAGCGTTGGGGACGTAGCAAGCCTTTGTCGACGGCAGCACCTATCTGTTAGCCGATGTGCCAACAGCGTAAACCTATCCTCACATTTTAATGAGTTAATCACCGATTTCTGCTACCCATGTATTTTTGGCCAGCATCTTTCTAGCCCGGCTCACCCAGCGTAACCTGATCCTTACTACACCCATTAGCCCAAGTACACGCTACTTATCTATTTCCTGATGATGCACCGTCTTTCTATACTAACGCCAATACTCTTTTGCTTAGCTGCCTGCCAAAGCACACCTACTACTCCCGACAACGCCAGCATCGCCGCGCCCGATCAGCCGACGCAGCCCACTGTAGCGCCCACTACTGCGCCAGCGCAGTCCGAATCAATTGAGTGGAATATGATCACGGTCAATGGTGCACCCCGTGAGGAACTGACGACTCAGCTACTAGAGCAGCAGTTGGGACGACCGGATAGCATCGCCAAAGGCGCCGTGGAATGTGGCGGGGTATTGGACAACTTAAACAAACCAGACAGCCAGGCCGGCGACTTCTGGTACTATGGTAACACGATGTACGAGGTGAGCAGCGGCCAAGCGATTCTCGACGTATTCGATGTCACGACCGGCAAGTTTCAAGGCAAGGTAGGACAACTCGTACTCAATGACCAGACGACCTTAGAGGACGTCCGTCGCTTTTTTCCCCTGTCGGCCAGGCAAGCCGACAGGCCTGCTACGGGTCGCTCAGGGGAAGAGATGAGCCTATCTTTTTCGTATAAGGGCAAGCCCACAGAGGGCGCTTTGAGCCTGACCTTCAAGAAGGGACTCTTGCAAGAAGTGGAGTTTTTCTATCCATGCTAAGGATTAAAAGCCGCTGCGCACACCCAGCGGCATGGAGAAGTTTCTAAAGGCTAATTTACATAGCGCTAACGAGCTTACGCCAGGTAAGAAGTCGAAGCTCACAGATGATCTAACCTAGTAAGTAACCAGAAAGCCCCTCGTGTGAGGGGCTTTCTATTGTTTGTGCGTAATGTACGTGCGGGGAAGTGACGGATTCTGCTTACTATGGGCCGTATTCCTTACCGCTACCTGCCAAGCCAACTTACCCTACCTACCGCGACGCCTAACGCAGGAAGTAATGAGCAGGCTGCTCGTACTAGCCTCATACTGCGCCCCATGGATTTCAAGCTCGAACTCATTCCGGTACCCGTGGCCGACCTTGACCGCGCCCTACGCTTTTATGTTGACCAGGTGGGCTTTCACCTCGACCACGACGTGCGCCCCAGCGCCACGGTGCGCGTGGCGCAGCTCACGCCACCCGGCTCGGCCTGCTCCATTGTGCTGGCGACCGGCCTGGCGGGCCTAGTCATGCCGGCGGGCTCGCTGCGCGGCCTGCACCTAGTGGTGGACGATATTGCGCGGGCCCGCGCCGAGTTGGCCGGCCGCGGCGTGGGCGTGGCCGACGTGGTAACGATGGGCGGCCTGCACTACGCCGGCTTCCAGGACCCTGATGGTAATACCTGGACCCTGCAGCAACTCCCGCCACGCCCGATGCCACCCCCGGCCGTGTGAAGCCACCCAGTGTAGCGTGGCACGTAGACCTATTTCATCCGGAACCCCCGACCAAGCTTATGACTCAAACACGTACTCTCGCCGGCACCGCCCGCCTAAGGGGCCCGCGGGTGCAGGCCATCGACGTAGTGCGCGGGCTGGCGATGGTCGTGATGGCCCTCGACCACGCCCGCGAATTCTGGAGCCCTACCCCCGTGCGGGCCGAGGACGTGGCGCATGCCTCGGTGCTGCTGTTTCTCACGCGGTGGGCCACGTACTTCTGCGCGCCCACGTTCGTGTTTCTCTCGGGCGCGAGCATTTACCTCTACCAGCAAAAGCAGCCGAACCAGGCCGTGGTGAGTCGCTTTCTACTTACCCGGGGCCTGTGGCTGGTGGCCCTGGAGGTGTTCGTCATTGCCTGGGTGCTGCACTGGAATTACCACCTGGTGCTGCTCCAGGTTATCTGGGTCATGGGCTGGAGCATGGTGGCGCTGGCCGGCCTGATTTGGCTGCCCCGGTGGCTGCTCGCGGCCCTGGCACTAGCCATTATCGTCGGGCACAACCTGCTGCCACCCGTGCAGCCCGTCACGGCAGCCACGCTGGGCGGGGCGTTGCTGCACAACAGCCCGTTTGTGTACGCGCCGCCCGCGCCGCTGCCCCCGTTTCTGGTGGCCTACTCCATCGGCCCGTGGCTGGGGGTGATGCTGGCGGGCTACCTGTTGGGCCCGTGGCTGTCATTGCCCTTGCCCCAGCGCAATCGGCGCCTGCGCTGGACCGGAGCGGGCTTGCTGGTGCTGTTTGTTGTTCTGCGCGCTAGCAACTGGTATGGCGACCCCAGCCCTTGGAGCGGACAGGCGCGCGGCTTCCTGTACAGCATCTTATCCTTCGTGAACGTGACGAAGTACCCGCCCTCGCTACTCTTCGACTGCCTCACGCTGGGCGTGGCCTTGCTGCTGCTTAGCGTGGCGGAAAACACCACCAGTCGCCCCAGCCAGTGGCTCCGCACCTACGGCCAGGTGCCCTTCTTTTACTATTTGCTGCACCTGGCGCTCATTTGCGGCGGGGCCTGGTGCTGGACCCAAACTGCTTTTGGCCAGCCCTATAATTTCTCGTTTATCGACGTCAAGGAGTGGCCTGCCGCCTACACGCCCAGCCTGCTGCGGGCTTATACCGTTTGGCTGACCGTAGTGCTGGTGCTCTATGCGCCTTGCCGATGGTACCAGCGCTACAAACAGGGACACACGCACTGGTGGCTGTCCTACTTGTAAGTCGAGGAGGGAATTCCACTCTGTTTCCCCTTCCTCACCATGCGCCAAATGGCCTTTCGATTTTCGTTCTGGAGCTCCTGCCTGACGGATAGTGGCTACGCCGCTAAGGCTAGGAGCAAGCCCCTCTCGATGGAAAGGGTTGCTGCCGTATGTCTTCATGGTAGTGTACGTACGAAGTACTGAAGCCGACAGATGATCTGATTTAGCTTATGTGACAAGCCTTTCCAGAAATAACCTACTGTGTTTCCTACTATTACGTTTCTGGTAAATAATTTCTGAAATGTGTAAATAAGTGTATATTTGAGTTATGGTCCCTACTCCCCTATGGGATCTGCTAACGGTTAGTGGCTGCGCCTTAGACAGTCTTTCTCGATTACGTGGGTCTGCTCTTTCGCTAGCACGCTTGCAGAGTAGACCGATACCCCCCAGTAAGAGATGAATACATTCTATTTTCTCCCTTCTCCTGACTGGCCATGCAAGTCTTCACCAAACGCGCCCTGCGCGAATACGGCATTCAGCATCCTTCTGTCGCCCTTGAATTACTAAATCTTTTCAACGACCTGGAAGCCCTTGAATTCAGCAACGGGGCAGACGTACGGGCCTGGAAACCGAAAGCCGACTATGTAGGCGGTGACCGTTGGGTCATTAACGTGGGTCATAACCGCCACCGCCTCGTCGTGCGTATTTTCTTCCCAGCCAAACAAGTGTATATCCGGTTTATTGGCACTCATGCTGAGTATGACTGCATACCTGATATCACCACTGTATGAAGGCCCAGGTCACTCAATATCAGGTCCGTGAAACCTCTCACAGAAGACCGTACCATGAAAATCAACAACGAAACCGAGTACCAGGCAGCTATGCAGCGCTTGGAGTATTTGGTAGACCACGCGCCTGAGAACCTTACTGAAATCACCGCGCTAGGCAACGTGGTCAATGCCTATGAGAATGACAACGGCCACCGCCCGCTGCACCCCGATTCGCTCATCGCCCGCATTGAGCGCGAGATGTTTGAGCGGCGCCTCAACAAAGGCCAACTAGCTGCTTTACTAGAAATACCCGCTAGTCGTTTAAGCGAAGTACTCAACGGTAAACGCGGCGTTAACCTGGACTTTGCCAAACGCTTACACAGCAAGCTGGGTATACCCGGCGATTTTATTTTGGAAGCGGCGTAAGCAGCGCTGTTGACGATTTACGGTGTTCCTGCTTCTACTAGGAAGTACAATCAATGCAGAAGGCCCCTCAAGGGGCCTTGTGTTATAGACTACGGCAGGCCTAGAAGTAACGAGTTCAGCGTACTAATTCCTGCCCCCACTATTTCCTACCAGCTGCCTGTCTGTAGGCCTGACAGCGCCCTACTCCTTGATGGCGCCCAGCAGACACCCCGACACGTTCCAGGCGCTGAACGCGTTGCCTTCCCGTTTCCCCAGCGGAATTGCTACGTTGAATGTGTGCGGCCCGGCTGATAAGTCGGGCAGCGGGATGTATACGGGCGGGGTCAAACTACCCGGGCACCAGTTGGACCGACTCAAATCGGACGAGGACAGGCCATTACCAAAGTTGCCGGACGACGGGTTCAGCAAGCGGTACGTTCCGCAATCCGTGCGCCAGGGAATAAACTGATACACCCGTTTCCCGTCCAGGAACAGCTCATTCATCTTCTGATTGAACTCATCACCGCCGCCCCACCCCCCGTGGCCGGTCGTAGTATAGCGAAGCTGTACGTGTTTTAGGGCGCGGGGAAGATTCACCGTGACGGTAAGCGAGTCCTGCCCGAACATGGTCCCGTACTCCTGCCCGGCCATTTCCATGAGGTTGGTGGTGTTAAAGAGCGGCAGCACCGTGGGAGCGGGCACTGGCTGGCTAGTTTCGCCACCGGGGTAGTACTGCAGGCGCAGGCTCACCTTGTGGCCACCCTTATCGTAGTTACCGATGAACACGCCCAGCCACACCTCCCCCTGCAGGCGGGGCGCCAGCTCGGTAACGTCTTGCCGGAACACGGCCGAATCGGCCCAGCGATACCCTTTGATAGTAGAAGCCGCGTTGTAAGCGCGCACGCCAAAGGGGGTGAAAAAGCGCATTAGCTCCAGCGGGGGCAGGTATTGGTCGGTGGCCACCACGCCCTGGTACTTCGCCTGGTAGACTGGTAAGGCTTTCACGCCTTGTTGCAGGCCATTCAAAAACGACTGCTGCCGGTCTAAGGGAATCAGAAATACTGACCCCGTCCGGTCGTACGCGTCGCCATTGGAATACTGCGACAACTCGGCCAGGATCTGGGTGCCTGCGGTATACTCCGGCAAGCGGATTTTTTTCAGAATGACGGTGCCGCCGGCGTAGTGGTAGGTGACGTTTGCCTGTCCAGCCGCCGGGTTGGGCTGGTCATTGCCAAACGAAAGTTGTTCCTGCTGAAATACGGGGACGGTGGTAAATCGGCTGTCAATCACCTGACGGTTATAGGTCGCGGCATCCACCACCGGGCCCATCGTGGCGGGGGTAGGCCAAGCGAGGTCAGTGCTCTTGACAGCGCCCCGCTTGATCTGGGTGGCAGTGACGGCCTGCTCGCCATTGCGCACCATTTTCAGAATCAGCCCCAGACCGGGGGCCACCCCAATGCTGGGCGTGCCTTTCAGAGGTAGGGCGGTGGTATACCACACCTCCACCGTGTTGGAGCGGATAATGACTTTGGCTTTCTGGCAGCGGTAGCCCAGGATGGTGGCCGTATCGGGCAGCAGCTCGGGCTGTTCGTAGGCGGTGAAGTCCTTCGCCTGCGTAACGTGACCCTCATTGGGCAACGTGAGTACCTGCAAGGTTCGTTGGGCGTCGTAGTCCAGGTACTGTTGTTCTTTCGCCTGCGCATCCGCCACTTTCAGCAAGTGTGCCCGCGGCCCGTCGATAAACAACTGCAGGCGTCCGTCGGGCACCGCTTTCCCGTGGTAGGTTACCTCGTAAGTAATGGTAGCCCTACGCTGCGCGTAGCTAGTAGCAGCGGACAGCAAGCAGGCAAACAGGAGGAATACGTAGTTCATACTAACAAGGTCGTAAGGCAAGATAGCTGTCTTGTTGGTAGCAGGGCTTGCCATCTGACTTTGTTGCGCCCCACAGTACGCTGTTACGCGTACCTTACCGACCGCGTCGCTATGAAGGGTGTTGTTGAACAACTAGGGGAAAACCTCCGACTCGGCAACCAAATAGCTCGAATGCTACTGATAAGGTATAAATGCGCCATATCAATAGCGGAGGACGATAGTTTTACACGTCCCTTAATGCCATCGAAGGGGAATAGCGAAAACGAACGTTAAGGCTATCGTTTTGCCCATATGTTGAGTAATGTATTATCAGCCAGGGTGCTACTCATGAAAATCAGGTAACTGTACGCCCGAGTCGGAGGTTTTCCCCTAGTTGTTTAACAACACCCAACGGTGCTAGCCGCTCCCAAGGGACAAAGCCTGACGGCGGGTGCCCCGGAGCTAACACCCGGCTTGTACCAAATCCAATTAGACTCCCCCGGTGCGGTGAAGCTGAAACGAGTGACGATAGTCCAGTAAATAACCGGCTACCCACACTTATCACAGTGACGACAACACGCTCAACTAAATAAACATACCAGTTTCCAGCGCCAGAAACTCCGTGGGGCTATGGTCGTGGCAATCGACGAGTATAAGGCCCGTGTGTGAAGTCTGGTCTACCTCTCGCACGATGTGGCGCTGGGCGGTGTGGCCGACTACCTGAATGAGACCGGGTAATAGGCCGCGTTCCAGGTGGCGGGGGCGCACCCACAGGGGGCCATCCACGCCATCGCGGCCGCCGTTGTAGCTTGATACCTGCCACAGGATCTTGCGGCCCCGGTCGGTTTGCAGGAGCTGGTTGAGGACAGTGGGTAGGTGGAGGTTGCCGATGGTGGCGCCCGTCAGGACGAGGATAGCTAGGCGATTAGCTTCCAGCCACATGTCGGAGACGCCGGCGTGGGTGAACAGGTAGGGGCCGAACTGGCAGGCCACGTGGAAAAAGTGCTGGTGCTTGCGAAACAGCAGGTGCAGGGCGGGGGCCAGTTCGGGCCGGAAGCCGGAACAGCGGAAAGAGGGGTCGAACAGGTAGGGAAAGCAGTGGTTGCCCAGTAGCAGAATTACGCGCTCAGGTTCGCGCTCTTTTAGAAGCAGCACATCGATGAAGTTGTCGAGCATTGGCGCGTCGGGCACGGTGAAGCTGTCGTTGTAGTCGCCCAGGAAAATGACACGATCTTCGGGCGTGGCGGTGGCTAGAAACGCCGTGACAGGTTGCTGCCAATTGGTGCGGCCGTGGATGTCGGGGACGACGAAGAGTTGCATAGGGAAGATAAGCAGGGCTGGTAGGGAAGCGAAAAATAAGTAGCTTCCGGCATGATGGCGCAATTTGTTCGGCTGTACGGCAGCGGCATAATTCGGTACACACAGACTTCTTTTCTGGAACTGGTTACGGCGGTGGAGGTACACCGGATTGACTTTGTGGGCTTAATCTCCGCCGCGAAACAGGCGGATCCCTCTCTTATCATACCGAGCATCCGTTGTTGCGGAGTTACGGGCAGCTCTATACCTCACTTTACCTGGACGCCCACCCAATGCAGGCAGACGTGGAGGCACTGCTGGCAGAGCTGCACCAGATGCTGAACGAGTTGGCCGGCGAGTGGCGGCACCTGGTACGCGGCGACTGGCACCCGTGGTGGCGGCGCATTGTAGCGCATACGTTAGTCCGCGGACAGGGCCAACTATTGGATACAGTGCCCGTGTTTGCGGCGGAAGCAGGGGCACGGGTGTGCGCCCGGTACGGGTTAACCACCTACTACTCACCGCAGATCAACGAGCAGCTGGCTCCCCGGCCCGTGCCGTATGCGCTGCTACTACTTGGGCAGAACTACGTTATTGCGCAGGATTTCTACGTCAGCACGCTCTGTTAGCGGGTACTTTTCCTAGTTCTATTCGAAGAGCATCAAAAAGTGTGGAGCAACCGCAGTCATCAAACTCCTGAACACTGCCGACGAAATCTCTACTGATAGCCGCTTAGCTCGGTTGCCCCACACTTTTTGATGCTCTCTAACTTCGATTGACTTTTGGTACTCTTCAATTTGGTGTTATATGAGCGGAAATAAAGTCGCATCAGCGCTGTTTCACGAGCCACTCCTCCCCTTCCCGCTGCTCCACGGCAAACCCATCCTGTAGGTATACTTGCTCTAGGTGCTGCTCAAAGGTGGCGGCTCGTTTTTGGCGTTGCGCGTAGGGTCCTGGGTTGTCGTACATCTCTCGTACTTCGCTAAGGCGGAATGCTACCTCCAGTTTTCTTTCCACCGGTTTGGTGGACTCCTTTTTCGTTAGCTGACGGGGCTGGTTGGCGGCCGTATAATCTTCCAGCAGATATTTCTCCACAAGTGCTTTGTAAATGGCGCCGGCCGGCTTCTTAATCTTACCCTTCCGAAATTGGCTCTCCACGACGCGCACCACGAAGGCAATGTATCCCACGTCGTACTCCGCATTCTCTAGCTGGTGGGCAATGGTGGCAATGCTTCGCTGGCTAACGCCGATCTGGGCCA
>Ga0066648_10001239_pt1 | contig 14393 bp, 8 predicted proteins | sample CryGeyCG12114_NA_FD_59537 | JGI IMG/M metagenome (GOLD analysis project Ga0066648, IMG submission 59537) | Groundwater microbial communities from aquifer - Crystal Geyser CG19_WC_8/21/14_NA | ecosystem: Environmental > Aquatic > Deep subsurface > Groundwater | place: USA: Utah: Grand County... | reverse complement strand
GCCTTGTGCTGGGATGAAGCCTCCTGGGCTGATAGGAGATTCTGGAAGATACAGACCAACATGCTCGGCGTTATCACAAGAACGCTTCAGCTTGGCGTGGTTATCGGGTTTTGGGAAGGCGTCCTCGGTTCCAGCATCAGGTCCGTTGCCAGTACGGTAGAGCTGAGGAGTGTTAGCTTGTGTGACCACTAGAGCCGAGCGAGGCTTACCTTGGGACGGAAAGCTGGTCGCTCAAGCATAACAGATGAGTTTCGGAACTTTTGAATGAGACAGTCGCGACCTTGAATGGCTGGCAAGTGGTCAGTAATCGTTGCCCGGCAACAACAGCCATATGACTTACTTGCGTAGGAGATCTCAGCGACCTTGTCGGACTGGAAAAGATTCCACTTCTGACCAGCACGAGCTTTGGCAAATGGGACGATCGACATGGGGTCGACGAAATTGATGAATGCATACCCGACATTGCAGTTGTTGGCAAAGTCGATTCGCAGATACATGAAGTCGTATAGACCGAAGGAAGTCTCATCGAGCAACTTCTTTAGGCCTGCTTGGTCAACTCGATTCGGAATGTTTCGTAGCATGATCTGATTGAGATTAGGAGCCGAAGTAGCACGAGTGTAGAAGGACTTACAGTGGTGCGAACATCCTGTCCAAGCATTATCTTCATGACGTCGACAGTGTTGGCGTTAGTGTTGCCGTTGACGCCCTTAGGTGTTCCAGGGTGCAGGAAGGCCATGACGCTTCGAACGTGATCGTCGTTGTCGGCAGCTGGGGTTGGAGGGGCAGCTAGATTTCTAGGTGCAGAGGGTCGAACAATGTCTGGGGTGTAGGGCAAGATGGTAATGCGGTAGCCCTGTCTCTGTCAGCATGCTAGAATGACAACACGCAAGGTGAACGTACCGAAAGCAGAGCCATAGACAATTGCCAGACGTTGCTTTCAGCGTCAGACCATTCGACACGGAAGGACATAGCAGCACCGGGTAGAGGTCGAACTGTCCGAAACGCTTTGACAGTGCCGCAGGCCTGACAAGCTCGGAGAACCTCGTCACCAGTAACGTGAGAAGCACCACTGTTGACGTCGACAATGCTCACAATGTACTCAGCAACGTGATCAGAGACCGTAGCTAGCGGCAGGCCATGCATTCGGGCAATGTCCTTTGGTAGGAGCTTGTAGCATTGCACAGGCTGGTTGTGGAAGACGAAGTTCACCGTCAAGAACAGAGCTTGTTTGGCTTCCTCGTGGTTGGTGAACTCCACAGAGAAGAGCCCTTTGCTGAGTTCTTGTGCATTGATGTTGACGATGGACTTGAAGTTCTATAATCTGTTAGGCACCAGTCTAAGCGGGCGAATCTGGACGACTGACCCTATAAGAGACTGCGACCAACTCAAATATTGAGCCAACAGAAGGACCGCGGACATTTGCGACCAGAAATGCTCGTGTAACCTCGTCATCGCATGTGAAGTGTCCGAACTCGTAAGTGGGAGCTTGCTGGCTAGTAGCAAGTCTCGTAGCTGGGCCGGATCCAATGATACCTGGGTTCGGCTGTGCAGTAGGAATTAGATCAACGCCGCCAGGGACGGACACAGGGCTGTGTGATGGTGTGGAAGACTCGGGGTCTGAGTCAATGAGGAGCTCTCTTACTGCAAGATTCCCTGGTCGGGCTTGAGCACCAACTCGAGTGTTGGTCGGAGCCACGAAACTGTCCCTACTCGCACTCGGGGTAAAGTCTTCAGCGGTTGGAGAGAGCCGAGCTGGGATAGCAACGGGGGCGACAGAGAGGTTGCGTCGTGTAGCTAAACTTCTGGTCGAAGCATTGCTGCTATTGTATAGTGGTCAGAGTTGATCACAAAGCATGAAATATTGGCTTACCTGGCAAGATCAAGCTTCGGAATGCCTGTATCGTTGTCGAAATCATCTCTTCCAGTGTCTGGAGACATGACCGTGGGAATTGTTGAAGGTGTTGCATGGTGAGTTCGTGTGCCTCCAGACGGAGGGCTTGAGGCAATGTTGACAAGTGGAATATTCGCAGCCATGGTAGCTAGCTTCTGTCGGTGTCAACGAATTAGCAGACTGAGTTTCCTGAGGTAAGACAGCTAAGAGCAGGATCTCAAGCCCGTGATCAGGTATCCCGCGGGCTGGTTTCTGCCATGATGATGTGGGGCCAAGATCTCAGAATTGGCCGTACAACGAAGCTGAGACAAGATGTGACTTACTCTGGACAATTTGATGCTTCAAAGACTGTCAAAAAGATCTCTTCAAGAAGAGGTTGAGCGTTGGTATGCAGCTGACTTGATAAGGTAAGGACTGAAAGCCACGAGTTGGATGATAGAAGAGGTTCAAGACGTGTGGTAGAGGGACGGTGTGGAGCAAGATAGAGAAGTGGAAAGTTTGGAGGAAAAGAAGAAGACCAGAAAGAGGAAGGCGGGTCACTCGAGCCTCGAGCTTCGAGGTAGACAAGGCAGCTGCTCCTTCCTCGTCATTCCTTTGCACATTCTGAAGACCCCAGGAAGGCACTCCCGACCAACCTGCCTTCTAGTCCCCATACAGACAAAGCTTGATGCTGTCACTTGGGGGTGGAATATCTATATTCCTTCTGCTTGACCAATGAGGGGGAAAGCAATCAGTCAGCGGAAGTTCTTGGAACGTTTCCGCGCAACTGCATTGGCCGGAAAGCCATTACAACCAGCCTCCTTGTCTCAAAGATGAGGTGTGATGCTCAGTCTCGTCGTGTGCTAGACTTCTTTAGGCTAGTGCTACGAGGCGGCGGTGAGGCAGGAGATCGAGCACGGTGGTGAAGGTCTCGAGCACATCAAACGACCTTAGAATGAGGACGTCGAGTTTGTGAAGCAAAAGTGAGTCTGAGGCCGGCGCGTCCTCCGCGTCGCTTGACACGCGTCGAAATTAAGCCCCCATGCGGCTTTGCAAGGCTTCTGACTCAGGACAGTCCGTGCTGAGCAAGGACAAGTTCCATAACGTAGGTAGTCTCGAGATTTGTACGAATGAGTATCTATGCTGGTAGTAGGGCCTGACGGTCGTGAAAGTAAAGATAGCTTTTTAACAAGTACAGACCTTTCGAACGCGTTGAGGAGACACGCCGTATTCATGGCACCATCTGCATCGTTATGGTGTGCCATGGCAGAAATTCGACCTGTGGGATAATGAGACTAGCGAAGACGCTCAATGCACCACTGTTGATGAATATACTTACATTCCAATAATTGGTATTCCTCGCGACAGATGGAGAGAGGAGAGAGTGGGCGAGAAGAGCTCAGACTCTCGACAAGGGGTGGGCGGAAGCTCTGGCGCCAGCGACATTAGCGTCTTGGCGACGAGCATAGGATCGCCGACAACATCATCCTCCTCGAGTCACCACCGCACCGTTTGCACCTCGATACGTGAAACGGCGGCAGGGTCTGACACACCGAGAAGTGTAATCGCGCTAGTGTTCGAGGGCAACAGCGACCTCTGTTGCTTGTTCCAGATAACCCTCAATAGCAGCACAGTCTACGCGACATCTTGTCGCTCATCCTGCATTCACCTTCTGACTGCAAGACCTGAATTGCCGCTCTTAGATACGACGGAAGACTTTCAGTCGCCGTGCAAGGGACTTCTTCGCGTTCACCAGAGATTGCGATCCTGATAACATGCCGTCAGTCGCACGGTTCCGCAATGACCACTCCACTGTCCTCAAACAGATAGCGGTATCAACATCGGATGATGACTACGTCGATCAACTGATCCCTTCGATACGCGAATTCAGCCACGGCAACCGTACGGCTCATCTGCTACACGAGTTGCAAAATTTCGCTGCTGAAAAGGAAACTGAGATCGAGCGGCAATGCAACGCGAATCATCAAGGCTTTGTCGATTCAGTGAACCAGCTTCTGCGTATCCGCGAGGGTACTGTTCATTTGACAAATGAGATCCTGCAACTCAATCAGGAGATCCAGGCCAGTACAGAGAAGCTTGTCGATCAGAAGAAAGCCCTCGTCGAGTCACGTGGCGTCCGTCAGAATATTGACGAAGCAAAGCATGCGCTGAAGGATTGTCTCGAGGTGCTGAGACTAGCGAATCAAGTGGAAGATCTTCTCAATCAGAAGAAGTACTATGCGGCATTACGAGCATTGGATGAATTGCAAAACGTCCACCTCTCCGCAGTCACCCAGTATAGATTGAGTGAGATTATTCAAAAGTCGGTACCTGCTACTCAGAAAAAGATTGCAGAGACTGTTATGACCGATCTCAACACATGGCTGTTCCGCGTGCGTGAGATGTCTCAGTATCTGGGAGAGTTGTCCTTTTACCACACCAACCTCCGCAAAGACCGTCTTCGGGAGAGGACCGAGGCTAACGACTATCTCGGCAACTTCAAGCTGAACTCAGCTATCGAGCTGGTCACCGACGAACATGAAGAGTTTGACATCTTGCACACTGATGAGCTTGACGTCGAGTTTACACCATTGTTCGAAGCTTTGCACATCCACCAGACGCTCAACCAAATGGACAGATTCCGTGCAGAGTTTGCAAGCAACCGCAGGACGCAGAAGGATCTGTTAGTGAACGCGACCTCCTTAACGTTGACCGATGATGAGCTTGCTGGCCTGCATACTCTCCTTGAAGATATTGCCGGCTTTGCCATTATGGAGCGTGCGACGATGAAGAAAGTGCCTGATCTTCGCACAAACGCAGATGTTGAAGAGCTCTGGGACTCGTTGAATCAGACAGCCATCTCGCACATCACGAAAGCTCTGCCAGCAGTCGACAATGCCGAACACCTACTGAAGATTAAGGAACTAGTGGTGGTGTATATTCAAACTATGTCCGGCTACAACTTCAATACAAGCCATATGACAAACCTTCTTCTTACTCTCTTCGAGAAGTACACCGATCTGCTCAACCAACGCTTCTCCGAGGATTTCTTGGAGATCGTGAGCACGGACGATTACATGCCAATGCCGATCCAAAACAGCGAAGAGTTTGAAAAAGTGGTCAATGTTTCGTGGTACACCCCAGATCAGCCCGTATCGCAGATTCGTTTCCCAACTGTCTTCCCGTTCAGCCAGATGTATCCACTCTGCTGTATCAACATTCGGAACTTCTTGAACCAGTTCTACTTCTTCGCCGACGACTCTTTCCCAAACACAAGCATTATCGACAGCAAGCTCCTGGCGAGCCTCGACAATCTCTTGACCTCAAAGGTCTGCAACAGTCTCATCACTCGTCTCAGCTCACAGTACCTGGGTCAAGTGGTCCAGATCCTGATTAACCTCGACCACTTTGAAATTGCTTGCCACGAGCTCGAAACCCTCCTTATACAGGCCCGTAGGTCAAACACGACACCACTACCTATGACGACTTCATCGGGGCGGCCAATGTCCATGCCATTGCCGCCTGCAAGCGGTATAATATCATCTAGCATTCATCTCAATGCGACGACACAATTCACTACACACAAAAAGACCGCTGAAAATCGCATCTTCGAGCTAGTCAACAGCAAAGTCAGTGATTTGATCGAGACGTCTGACTATGACTGGCTGACCCACGCACCGCCTGCCGAAGAAAGCGAATACATCACAGCGTTGACACAATACCTCTCCAACATCATGAATTCAGTCCTGCTATCACTGCCTAACGAGCTCAAAAATTTGATGCTTTTCAATGCTATCTCTCACACAGCAAGCAGTATATTAGCACTGCCGCTCTCTGAATCTGTCTCACGAATCACAACGTCAGCCGTGGCACAGTTGCGCCTAGACATTAGCGAGTTGGTCCGATACGTCGAAACATTGCCAACCGCACCTATCCTGCTCGAGTCCTTAGACGAGCTCATCCAAACCGTGGCGTTGATGGAGACAGACTCTCCAGAAGAGTTCTACGACATCAGCCTGAGAAACAAAAAGTACAGAAACGTTGACCCGATGAAAGGGCCTGTGTTGCTGGAGAAGGTAGTCAAGGATGCGCCCGCGCCTCTTGGATTCCAAGGACGGAGAAGCGGTGGTGCTGACGCAGGGAACAGAGTCAGTGGTGGCGCGACAGCAGCTAGCATTGGTAGAGCTGCGGGCATGGCAGCAGGTTTCAGAGATAGGTTTATGCACAATCGGTAGACTCAAGACTGTACTGGTATGGCGCAAAGGACTCTGTAAGGTATATGTCGGCGTTTGTGGAAAACGTATGAGCAGGTAGAGGTCTAGCGTAGAGCAACAATTCACAGTATTTTGCGAAGCTTCTGCTGTTGTGAGTGACTGCAGATTGGCTGGTTGATGGGTGGGAGTGAAGAAAACGTCGAGGGGTGTCCCAAGCGGCTGGGTCCAGTGTTGGCATGGGTCTGTGCGACGCTAGCAAGCCTGCCCGACGTCAGAGATCTGGCTTCCTAAGCAGTTACGTCAGGCCTAGATTGTCAACAAAGAAATGGTAGACTCAACACCCTGATAGCCAGCACAACGACAACATCCAACGTTCGCAATGATAGACCATGTACAATAGATTGTTCACTCACCTTCTTCTCTATACGTTCTTAGTCGCATAGTCCTCTGGCTCACTGAAAGATCGCAACTATGCCGTCCTTACTGGTCACAGGTACCGCGCAGGCTCTAGTCCTGGGCTCAATCTCAAACATTCTTGCGCAGTTCATCACAGCGCAGCAAAGTGGTGTTCGTGAAATCCTCTGTGTTGCTGCCCTTACGCTGACCATCTACAGAGACCCTTCCACTTTGACCTCCGCACCTTCGTCTTCTTCCTCACATGGACACTGGTGTCTTGTCCACCCAACATCCTCTGGCAAACCTTCCTCGAACACACTTACCCGGCCAGGAAAGCCGACCCGCGAGCACAAGGTGTAGGACAAGGGAAACCACAAGCAGGAGGTCCGGGGCGACAGAGGCTCAGCAAGACAAACACAACAAAGAAGTTCTTACTTGATCAATCGATTGGTGCAGTAGCCAACACGGCCGGGTATATTGCTGCGCTTGCTGCATTTCGAGGGAAAGATAGCGCCGGCATTTTGGGAGATGTACAGAAGGTGTGTACTATGCCCACCCATGCCACGCAAGTCTGGACGCCGGAGATGGATATGCTGACCAAGTAACACTGATAGGATTTCTGGCCCATTATGCAAGCAGGCTGGAAGGTCTGGCCTCTCGTTGCACTTCTGGGCTTTACCGTCATCCCACTCGAGAAGCGTACACTCTTTGGTTCAACCGTTGGACTGTGAGCAGCCTCGGAGCCTTGTGACACCTGACACTGACAGCTTCCAGGTTTTGGGGTATCTATATGAGCATGTTGGCTGCGCAGTGAACAGGACAAGGGGTATTACTCACCTGTGATAATGGCTCAGCTGAGTCTCAACGGTCTTGGTGATTGCATCGTAACGGTGGAGCAACGGTGTCCTTGATGCCGATCAGGAGACCGAGATTAGTAGTGACCTGAGCACGGGTATTTTGCATCCTGGATGTAGGCTGGTGATGCAGGAGTATTTCGAGGCCCCTGCAGAAGCGTGAGAGCCTCAATTCCATCTCCAAGCCTAAGTTACAATGGAGTCCCTCTTACCAGTCCCCGAGATCACCGGGCGACTTCTGGATCCTTGGGGGACCTTTTAACAGCCAGGGAACAAAGCCGCATACCTCGGGGCGCTACTATCCGGCGCCATAAAGTTGGCGTAAGCTTGGTACATCAACGTCTAAATCGTGGCACATAAAACGTGCCAGAATTGTGATAGCACATTTTCGAGGCTGTCCATAATCTCGCCAAACGCTTTGATCGTGTGGAAGAGGTCTGAAGCACTTTCCACAACGGCCTGGCTGCAAAGTGGTCGACTCGTCCTCCCAGCAGCGCCTAAAGAGCCTAAGCCAATCGTGTAGATAAGTATACTTTCTCGATTAGGACGCAATGCGCGGTCGCCACTTCCTGACCGCCCTAAAGAGGTAGACTTGCAAGCACATTCATGAGCTGCTGATGTTTAAGACATCGGGCCACTACTGACGTATCAACTGGATGTGGCTTTGCCACCACGAGCCTGCCGGGCCGTGCAGCTCAACTCTGCTTCTATGCACTTTGAGAAGACGACAACACCTCAATGACCTCGAAGACGGAGCAAGCCAAATTCACTGCTCGAAAGGTGTCCCTGCATAGCCCCGAAGAATATGGCTGAGCGCTTCCAACTTTATCAATCCGTCTTCCAAGCGCCAATCACTCCATGGCTCCCCGCCTATTCTTAGTTTGCGTTGGCGTGTGTGGGGGCGTGGACTACCTTGATCGCGCTTTCCTTCTTCGTAACCGTGGTCGTTTCGCTTACCAGCTTATCCCTGCCCATATCGAAGTTCCATCTCGATATGCCAGCCTCCTCGAGCAAGACATATCCACTTCGACCAGACTGTTCGAGCCATCATTCCTCTTGTCGCACCATTGTGTTCTTTGCCGTGGTGGCCACATCATGGCTCGCGGATGCCCTCAGCATACCATTGACGATAGCAGACTCGAGCATAGATGTTCACCTCGAGCGTCAATCTGCACCAATTGATGCCAACCAAATACTCGAGACCCCTCATAATTTGGGGTAACAGCAATGTCGTTGCTGCGACTTCCTACGTTAGATCGTCCAACCTATGGGCTCACAAAGAGATTCAGCTTCTTGTCGACTAACACGGCTTCCTCCGTACAGAATGATCCGCCCTCAAGTACGACACCTCTGCAAACGCTCCCATCGGTGGAATGTCTGGATAGCCGTGATTTCCTGAATATGTTCGAAAGCCCCTACGTCAGCTCACCGGGAGAGCCAAGTGTCCAAGACAACAGGAATGTTGCCTCTTCTACTGCTTCAGTTGAGCCTTCTGCAGGGCCAAATACAAGCCGGTTCCCACAACTCCACGGACAACCTAGTCGACGCTTCGAGCTCCCTTCTTCTCCCATGCCGCGACCACAGAGCCGTTCGACCAAGGCAACAAGTACGGAGCAGAACGCAGAAGGTGACATGGGTTACAGCTTAAGCGTATCATCCTCGAACACTTCTACGAAACCATCGCGCCGCTCGAGAAAATCGTCCATGACGAGCATCGGTGAGGATGCATCGTCTTCTGAAAGGTCTTCTAAAGAGTCCGATAAGGAGATTGCCCTGCACGAAAGGCTCAAGAGGAGATCAAGAGACAGACGAACCAGTTTCGGAAATACGAATGTAGCTTCTAGCGCTGAAGCGGTAGAGCAGCCACGGTTTAGGGCATGGTCAGAGACGCATTTACCTAGCAGCGGCAGCCACCAATCGAAACCACTACCAAAGTGGTCTACAAGTCCTGCGAAGGCAGATGACCCTCCTGCGAGGCCCTGTAGTCGGGGCAAACGACTCGGCAAAGCCATGACAGGTGGCCTCACCACCACCCCGCCAGTAACACCAACACGATCGAACGTAGATCCTCCAAGAACAGCTCCTCCAAAATTGCCTCGAATGAGTAGTAAGCGCGTACTACGCAAGATCGCGAGTGTATCCCCTGCCGTCCAGTTACCAACCCGGCTTACGCTTCCAACGGTGGTCGATGGTCTTGAGCGCATCAGAATCGGGATCATGGCTAGCCTCGATAATGTGGATGACCTGCGGAACTGTGCGCAAGTAAGCAGAGACTTCTACTACACCTTTCAGAGATACGAGACGTTGTTGGTTGACTGCGTCCTCTACCACCAATCATCTCCTGCGTGGGATCTCCGCCATTCAGTACGGCATCTGGAGAAGCCGAGTCCTTTCCGGCTAAGGTCTGTGCAAAGGGACTACGCGACCGTTCATGCCCTCGAAGACTTCATCGTCTGGAAATGCGAGTCTATTCTACGTCCCCAGACATTCAATGCCCTACTCGGACATGACCCACAAAGAAAGGCAGAGCTGGAAGACGCCATCTGGACGATCTGGAGTTTCGCGAACAACTTTGGCAAGACCTCGATGTCAGATGCCACGCTAGTGAAGCAGACTCAGTGGCTCAATGGCAGTTCGAGTCATCAGCCCGGCGCTCGAACAAATCAGAACCTACATAAGGCCCGGTGCACCACGAAACAGCTCGAGGACATGAGTGAGATCTGGCGATGTCTCGAGATGCTGCTGTCCGGATTCAAGGGTCGTGAGACCGAAGCTCGGCAGGCAGGTCTCTTTGACAATGTTGGCGAGACGCAAGCCACTGATCAACAGCTACTGAGCTTGTGGATCTACGACATTCTGTCTCTAGGCCCGAAAGCCGTACTGACACTTTCATCATGCGACTTTGAGCAAGCAAAGGTTCTAGGCATCACAAGGTGGACACCTCCTGCGAAAGGTAAAAGCCGGTCGAATTTCCTCAAAGCTGCAGTAGAAGAGGTCTATAGAGATCGACTGATGACGGAGGCAAGGCAGAAAGCGGTGGACTACAGGAAGAGCGTACAGCATAACCATAAGCGAAGCCGCTCTGATCCGCAGGGTATCGATGTTTCCTTGGTGTCAAGACCGCCGGTGGCTCAAAACAGAACGTACCCACCGAGGCTGGACACAAACATATCGCGCCAGTCAATACCGACTCAAGTTTCTTCTGCTATCGAACAGCGCTTCGAGGTCCGGCCTGATTGCGACCCGCTGTCTCCAGTACATCAAACGCCAGTAGTATCACCTAGCACCAATCCGGGTGTTTACTCTCCACTGGTTTTGACCAAGAATGTGAGCACGAAGCTCGGTCCAACACTCTTCCCAATGCAGAATCGAGATCAATCCCATCGACTTTCTGTGCCGTCAGCTCCTGCAGGCCACGAGAGGAACCAGTCGGACGACCGCTCAACGGCAGATGTAATTGATCCGACAGACCAGGCAGTAGCGCTGATGGTGCAGCAAATGGGTTTTTCGGAAGCCGAAGCAAAACGAGCACTGGCAATGAGCGACACTGGCTCTGGCATCAATGTTGGACGGGCAGTGGAGCTTCTTGCAGCGGATGCGATCCCTGCTGACCGCCCGAGGCAATCAATGATCTTCGAGTTGCCTGCGGCTACTGGAGACGCTAAGTTTGCACGCAAATCGAGTAAGCGAGAAGTATGCGATGGACACTGCAAGCCTATGTTACTAGTCGAGCCTAGAAGAGAACGAGCCAGTGGTCTCGGTATGATCAAGGGTGGCTTTAGCTATCGCATGAGCTTCCGAGCTACCAAGAGCAGCCGACTTAGCGTCATACCTGACGACGAAGAAGCGAGCTCCACAAATACTGCTAACATGCCAGACGCCAATACTGCTAGCAACTTGGGCTTATCACATCAGACGACCTCAGCGGTCTCAGGTTTCACTCTTCCGACCCTGCCCACTAACGTTTCGGCGAAAGCTATAAAGCTTCTGGGAGAAGACATGAGAGAAGTGCCTGAAGGCTCACCAGTATCGTCGGTGACGCCTACTTCGCCAACGATGGAATGGCCGAGGTCCGATGTTAATCATACGGTCGACGCTCAGGCACATCTGAAAGGTAGCAGCGTTACATCACCGAATATGTCGAGACCGCGCATCACGTTGCAGAGAGTAGGTACGGGGGTGAAGAAGACATCCTGGAACATTCCAGGCAGAAAGAAAAAGGAAACAATCGTACAGCCTGAAATTATTGGTTTTGCTTATTAGCAAGGTGTTGTTGGTATAACGTTTCCTGACCGCGAGGCATCAGACACGGTTTGGATCCACTCCACTTAGGAGCGGCAAAGGAGGGATTTATGAAGGCAGATGAATTATGAGATATGAACTTTCGACCTAAGGGTCAGTTGAGACAACAAAATTTGAAGACACAACATTTAGTGCGATTTCGAGATACCACAGCTTTGCACAATCAAGCAAGCTAGCAAGCAACCATTTGGAGCATTTCTACGGTGGCGGCGCGACAGGAAGGAGGGACGAAGCGTGAGAGAGGAGGATTTAGATACACGTACATGAGACTTAGAGGCAGTATATAGGGTCACTCCTCTCGTAGATACTATTAATTGTGTCCGCAATTCTGTCTTTCGGTTTGCAAATTCTTCGTGTTCTACCGTCCCGGTCGTTCTCTAGCAGACCGTGCAGGACTTGCTCAGGCGTTCACCTTAGCATTACATCCTCGCACAGCGTGACTCTGCCTCCAATTGAAGAAAGACACCGACACCAGCAGACTTGAACCAAGATTACGGCGTTCCAAAGTGTGGTATATACCGTCTGACCAAGCAACGCACCAGCATGTCACCACGGGATCAACCCGAACACGACGCCCAGCCCCCCTCTCCATCAGCGCAAACGACACAGACATCCTCACCTGCATCCGCACCATAAAGCACGACCGTCCCTCCAACACCGGGCACACCCACGGCCACAACCACCCCAAAAAGTCACTCTCAAGCCCAGCCACGGATCTCCCAGCTCCAATCCTCCATCACCAAGACACGCGCCCAGATCGCCGAGACACAAGCCCGGCTGGACGAAGCCGTGGGTCTGCTCGGTCACGATCTAGCACGCTCGACGAAGACTCGAGATCTGCCGGCCAAGCCCGGCTCTACTGGTGGTCCTTGCGAACAGACCGCTGCTACCGTCGCACACGCCAAGAAGATGGTCGAAGCGCATATCAGATTACTGACGCGGTATAATGCGACGAGAGACGTGGCGAGGGGCTTACTGGGAATGATTGCGGAAGGGGAGGGGAGGGCACTGGGGGATGTTATGCGGGAGAGAGGACTTGTACCGGAAGGAGAATGAAGAGGACGAGGCAGAAGAGGCACGATCTAGTACGAGGTAAGACTATGGACTGATTGACCTGTGGTATCAGGTCATAAGCTCGTCATTATGTGCGACTATGCTGGATCAGTGTGTTGTCTATGTATGCAATTCCGCCGAAACGACCGACCCTTCCTGACTCACGACGGTGTCGGTTGGGCTGCTGGTGTCCGGACTATTTGAGTCCTCGCTGCTCTCCTTGCTCCTCAGGGACTTCAAGCTCGATACAGGCTTGAAGCTTCGCTCTGATTGCTTCTTTTGCGGTCTTTTTCTCGCCTTGCGCTTTGCGGGTGACGCGAGGGGAGTTGGGCAAGGAGTACTCTCGATGGACGGAACGGTAGTAGACTCGGAAGAAAGACAAGCACCAACGGGGGACTCCGATGCACCGCTAACAATGGATGTAAGAGACATAGGATTCTAGCCTGGGCCGTACTCCTGCGTGCCATCGTCGCCGCCTGCTGTGCGTGGTCTGCCTGCATAACCCTGTGATTGTGGTCTTTGCTGTTGCATGGATGGGTACATCTGTTGAGCCCCGCCGAATTGGCTCTGGGCTGCATAAGGATTGTACATAGTCTGGTCAGTGAACATCTGAGCTGGAGGCTGAGGGTAGCCTTGGTTTGGATCTTGATGGGCATCGCCACCCATCTGGGCAGCGTACATCTGGGTTGGCCTGTATTGACTGTCTGGTGGAGGCATACCGCCGTGTGGAGCCATGGTGTTGTAGTCCTGCATTTGTGGAGGGGGTGGGGCTTGCTGTTGAGGGACCTGCTGGGCTGCAGCTGGACCGCCTGAGGTGGTTGGTCTCTTGCTGCTGTGGCCGCCTGCATCCTCGCGCGGGACAATATCGATGAGGAAGTCGAACATGTCGGATTTGGCGAGGGCAGCAGCTATGTCGGAACGCTGGAGGGTCCGTCTTTTGTTGTCTTCTGCGTGGATCCAGGCGCGCATGGTGAGCTCGGTGATGAAGATATCGCAGCCTTTGGCGAAGAGGATGGGGGCTTCGGCCGAGATCATCTTCACTTCGGGGTCGGCCTTCATGACCTTCTTGATTCTGGCCAGAGGAAGCTGGTGGATCTTGAAATCATGGTTGTCAGTCTCGAGGTGATTGATTGTCTGTTGCCAGTAGGTGGCTAGGATTTCGCGCGAGGTGCCGGTCAGGCCTTGGTTGATCTGAAGCCGGGTCAATAGAGGCTGATGGAGCGGCGCTGTGGACTCACGTTCTGCCATAAACCAGAGTACAGTTCGGTGTGAGGCACGTATCCTTGCGCCGAGAGCTAAAGCAGAACAAGTCAGTTTTCAAGTGCAAAGCCATCAGTTTGTCTGCAGTACGCTGTGCTGCTCGCATTGCGGCCCACTCGACACTTGCTCTTCTGGCAAGGCGACGTTTGCGATCAGTGTAGGATCCAGTACTTCACCGTCTTGGACTGTCGGCGCATGGGTATCAGAGTGGTCGGAAGGCATGTTGGTGGATGCCTGGAATGGGAGAAGGGAATGGTCAACGTACCGCTGCAGACGCGCCTACAAAACATTTGTCAGTCCATTTGAACACAGGCCCGAGACAGTGGAATTGTATACGGCTATGCGCAGGACAATTCCATTGTGGGCAGCGAGTCTCACTTACCATAATGTCCACCTTGTGAAATGTCGTACAGCGGTTGCTGCTGGTTCCTCTGGTTCTGTGGG
>Ga0066648_10001237_pt1 | contig 14397 bp, 6 predicted proteins | sample CryGeyCG12114_NA_FD_59537 | JGI IMG/M metagenome (GOLD analysis project Ga0066648, IMG submission 59537) | Groundwater microbial communities from aquifer - Crystal Geyser CG19_WC_8/21/14_NA | ecosystem: Environmental > Aquatic > Deep subsurface > Groundwater | place: USA: Utah: Grand County... | reverse complement strand
CTTGGACGACGGGCGGTGTTTGTGTCCTTTGCAGGCGGACCGTTTTGAGCATGCGTGTGATGGCTCCGGATTTCTCCTTTGGCGCTGTTTCCATCTGTGCTCCTGTCTGGTTCACGGGTTTGGGTATTGCTGGTAAGCTCTTGTTGAAGTCTGGTCGGCTGATGACTGTCGCTTTCGTGTGAACGGGTTGTTCAGGCGTGCTCTGTTTGGACTTGACCCTGATGAACGACGGGAGATGTGTCAATGACTTGGTAGCGGCTGTCTGCGGTCGCGCCATTGGAGGAGGGTCTTTGAGAAAAGAGTAGACAGCGTTGGCTTTGAATGTCTTGACTTCTGTCCTCAGAGTTGAGGGGGCAGCGGTGGAAGGTCGTCTGCCTGCTTCGGAGAAGCGCTTCCCTGTCTCACCAGGTGTGATGCCTGGACTGGTCATGGGCGTTGTGGTATTCGACTGTAGTGTCTCCCGTTTTGACGTTTCCGATGGGGTAGCCGTGTCATCTCCTGCAGCTGGCCCTGTCGGAAATACCACGGGTGCTTGTGCTCCCTCTGCAGAGACCGTAGGTTCTTCACTAGGACCCAAAGCTTGCGGCGCTTTCGCTGTGATGTGTTTGGCTAAGTATCTGAATGGGTCGTCTGTCATATCGTCGGAATGAGGAACATTAGCCAGGGCCAGTGCGCACATGCGCCGGAGCTCTGCCTCATCTTTCTCGGATATCTTTGGTCGTTCGATGATCGGGGATTTCGGAATGAAGTGAGGGTCATGGGGATCACCCAAGTACTTGCGCGGCTGCTTCAACTGTCGACTGTTAGTGCTAATCGTCGTGAAAAATGTCTTGAGTAGCTGACTGAAGCAATTCGCACCGAAAGACCTCGCGTTCTCATGGCCATCTTGCCAGACTATAGCCAATAGCAAGTCGATTGACACGAAATTGATCCCATATGAGGATGAAGAAAGTGTGTTCGAATGGATTGAGGAGGCCTTCGTATCACGACAGATGTGATATTGTTTGTAGCTGCATCAACAGAGTACGGAAGCAGATAGTGTCGCAAGCGGTATCGATCTTCGATCACTTGTTGTCGCACAAGATTGAATGACTAGAATTCAAGGGACACGAATTTTGAGGGACTGATCTCAACAGTAGGACGAACGACAAGACGAGGACCAGATTGACAATGAAGCGAGAGTATTAGGACCCTGGTTAAGGTCTCCTACCTAGGGCAAGGTAGTAAGCTGACTAGCTGACAGACTAACCTAGACCGCGAGCACCGAGGCCACAGGAAAGCAGGATGGATCTCAGCTCGGATCTGGACCCTCGCTAATTCCTCACTCTGGAGCGGCTGATTGAGGCGGCGCTCTCATGAGTCAAGCAGACCCGCTCAGTGCAACATAGAGGAGCCGTGCCGGCGGTATGCCGTGCTGTTCGTGCCGTGTCGAACAGCTCGCAAATGGAGACCAGACTCGAACCTCCGTGCTGGATGGTGCTAGATGTGATCGATTGGTACTACAAGGGTAGAAAATGAATTTCATTTGAAACACATCAAAGCGCGGCTTCCCGGAATAAGCTTCACTAGCCTGAACGCATCGTGGCCCAAGGGAACCAAAACCCTGGGAAGTGCCTGAAACATCCAAACTTTGCCTGAATCGGGTTACTGCCATCTCTGCATTGTTCCGACTTGCCAAGGCGCACCCGCACTGCAGATGCATTGCAATTCGTCGGTTGGAGGACTGCAGTTGCTGTACTCAGTAGTATTTGGCAAAGACGATCAACGCTCAACAAGGCTTTCAAGATGATACATTGTACCACACGCGATCGCGTCCCGTGCTTGCCTTTGCAGATCCTGTCAAATACCGGTGACTATGTTCTCGGAAGACGCCATCGCTATGCATATTCATAAACCGGCCTGCATCACAACATCGCTCATTGCGTCATGTTCCATCACATCATCAGTCCCGAATCTATATCGAGCCTGCTGGAACGACCGTTGAAATCGTCCATGCTTCCGAATGTCCCTTGACCAAAGGTGCCCTTGTTCTTGTTCCTTGAGCTTTTCGCCTGCTCAATTGTGGTAAACTTGCGGCCTAGCTCGGAGAGTCCTTGGACGTCCTGACCAAGCATGGACAAGATGGAGCTGATTGACACGTCGTTAGATTGTGCCTGTCCAGCTTGCTTAAGAGCTTGGGACTCATTCTGCCCGGCTGGAGTGAGCAGTGACAGCCTTGAAAGCAATGCCTGTATATTTCGAAGTTGTGCTAGATGGTCTGGATTCGGACTCGTAGGAGATAACTTCACAGTCTGATCTGAGAGGTACGATGAGGGAGTTGACTCGACCAATCTGGACATCAGCTGCAACCTTTCTTGAAGCATTCTGACACTGTTGAGTCTTGTCGTAATGCCTGCTATCTGGTCCTCTTCGTCTGACGTGAGTGATGGACCTCTTTGAGCTAGTGTCTCTTTCTGGTCTGCCGACTGTGTTTCTGTACCGGATTGTGTCGACTCTCCTGCTTTTCTCGAAGTCGATTGTGAAATTTGTGATACAGCAGCAGCACTTCCAGCACCTTTAGCAACATAGTTGATTGCTATCATCTCCGTCTCGTCGGTCTCGATGACGAATGGTACCGGTCTGAACTGCATACTCATAGCCTCTCTGCCATCAACCTGCATAGCATTTTCTGCCGCAGGAGTTCCGCCTTCGGTGGCGCTCTCGTAGACTGAGACAGGCACCTTCCCTTTCGTGCCATCTATCGTGCTGAACTCGGTAGAATGTATCGCAAGCATGATGCCGTTTTCAGCGTAGAGAGAGACGAGTTGTTTGTGGAGTGTTGCATGCTCTGGCAGGGGCCCAGTCTCGGGACAGAGTGTGAACCATCCAACGACCTCAAGTACTGACTTCTGGTGTACCTCCTTATCTATCTCTAGTCAGCAAAGAGCAAAAGACGAGCATAGGGACTGCGTACATTGAGCTATTCTTTTACTGGTCCAGTCGTCTGTCTGATCGAGCAGGCCATCCTTGAGCTTCGCAGTGAAAGCGTGCTCGGCGGTGACCTGTGTGCCTTGCTGTTGACCGAGCAATATGCCAGCAATGGGACCGTCTAATTGTCGCAGTCGATGCCGTACTATCAGATCGGAGGCTGTGAGGAGGACTAGTGGGTGTAAGAGCACGCGCTGCCCGCTCTCTGAGGCTTGCGCGGCTGTCAAAGACGTCGCCATGCCCAGTAAATGTGTCGAGAGAAAATGTTTCTCCCTGAAGGCGTATACTGGTAGTTCGAGAGCCTCTGCAACACCTTGACTTGATACTTTGACCGAACAGTCGCAGGCACGATGTTTGTTGCCTTTGCTATATCATTCAGGCTTCAAGGCAGTATATGTGTGGAGCCGCGGGGCACTAGCGCGAAGTTGCCTCTTTCACGCTTCAAGGCGGCACCAAGCAACGTCAGCTTCGTTCTGGCCTTTAACTAATCTCAGTCCCAACGTCTCCAGAGAGATAAATGTAGCCGAAGGCCATATGCTTCATCAAGGCACTGGTCTACTCCAAGAAGACGAGATAGAGGTTTCTAGAAGAGACACCGCCGGTCCTAAATCTGGGCTCGATTCCTTACATCATTGTGCGCCCCATCATTGAGGTTCGAAGTAGTGCGGTGTTCCGACGACAGAAGGATTGGCCAACTAAGTATTCCAACAGGCACAAATATGGACCAGATCGTTGAGGATAGATCCGCCCTCTTCCGCGACGTCTTGACACACCTCGACAATGTAAGGGCCAATCCTTCGACTACTACACTCGACGAAGAATTGCTCCGCAGAGCATCGCGAAACGCAGACTCGCACACGTCACGGTCAATCTTATGGCAGATATTGGCACAAGGAGAATCTACGCTGCAAATACTGCAACAGGACCCACGGCCATTGACTAGACTTCTCGAGCAGGTCGTGCTCTCCCTGCCATTCAACGAACTCAAAGAGACCATCACCTCAGACAAGCTCGAAGAAGGCCTCAGGTCGCCGGTAGTCCCGGTACAGTTATTGATCTTAGCCTATCTGCTCAAAGCAGCCGACTCACCTAGCGGCGCTGCATTCGTGGCTTGCAGTCCGTCCTTAACTTCTACCCTTATCGCCACCTGGCTGTCCAGTGAGAGCACGGAGGTCGCTGACAAGTCGCTCGATGCGCTTGCGGCGCTCCTTGCCGTCGACAGCCCCTCAACGAGCACTTTTGTGGTAGCGCAAGCAGCAAGCGGTGAAGCACATGGCCAAGGTTTGCTCTGGCGGAGGATTTTCTCTGATGCACAGGTGTACGCCTTGTTATTCGAATGGACGTCTCTGACAAACTCTAAGCACAATGTATCGACCAAGAAAGGTCTTCAGCAAGCTACCATATCTCAGGGAAGGCTGTTCGACTGCATAGCACGACTAGCTCAAATTGATTGGAGTCAAATCACGACATCTTCTCTACCAGATGTCGAGCGGCAGTTTATGAGGGGAAACACTACCACACAACCTTTCGGGGGCATACTGAGATATGCTGCGACGGACATGATTGATCCACGTGACTACCTCATGGAAGTATTGCGACAAGACTTCTTCGCAAAGTTGCTTGGCGTTGCGGAGGAAATTAATGGTAGAGGAGTCAACTCGAGGATGTTGCAGGCTATACAAGTTGGCGCTGGCGCCCACTCGGACAGTGAAGTAAATGGGGACGGGCTGCATCTTTAGCCACAGCACCGAACGTAATGGACGCAGACTGATGTTGAGAACTACTCTGCAGAGAATACTATTGAACTGCATCGCACCAAGCAACGCCACTACTGACTCAGCGCACACGGACCTACAAGGAACATCGTCTTCATTTACAACGACGCCGCAGGGGAAGAGGGGATCTGAGCCAACCACTTTCAGGGGTCGACCCCACCACTTCCGCAGCAAAAGACGTCTCGAGACACCTGATATGTAGCATAGATACAAGTCAAGTACGAACGCGGCCATTCCCATGCCGTCAATACCCACCACTACCAAGAAGGATCTCCCGCAACGCCGCAGCGACTCAATCAACCAAACCCGCTCGCCCGAACAAATTCCGGGGTGCGCCACGCCAGCATCACAAATCCACTTCACTTCACTTCAGACCAGACTGAACGAAAAGATGAACAACTCACTAAGAGGCAGGATCCCTTCCTTGTAAATGTCATGTCATGTCATGTCGGACCAAGCACACCACACCTTCGCAAAACACAGCACGAAGCTCGATCTAACCGCGCATTAAATGTAGCAGGTCTGGCAACACTCCCATCCCATACCTACGTCCCTGCGAAAGCAGCCCAGCCGCAGCCCTGAGAACTGCGGAGAGATGCTGACTGACTGGCTGGCTGGTGACCCGCTCATAGTCTATGAGCTATAAAACTAGAATTGGAACTAGAATTGAAATCTGCAACCCAAGCATCCATCCGTCTCTTGTGCCCGTGTAATGTATGTATATATCAGTCTCACTTGCAATGCAAAGTGTAGCACCACAAGCAGCGAGAACTGACTCGCACGAATCGAATGGGTGAGTCCACCAGGGCGACACTCCAGAAGCAGAGCAGAGCAGAGCCGTATTGACGACACAAGCGTCGGGACACGAGAGCAGAGCGGAGCAGACGCTTGGAACCCAGACAAACACAGCGCGATAAGACGATATATGTCACGACGTAGCAAAACGGACTGTAACCATTAAGCAGGAACGTGGAAGTCAAGACTGGAAGTTCTTGGATGCGAGCAGAACAGGACAGGACAGAATGGTATTGCATTACCAGCTGAGCGGAGCGGAGCGGAGCGGAAGGTGCGTAGACTTCATGTGTGATGTGTTGTGTTGTGTTAGGTTGTGCTGTATTGAGGAACGTCGACTGCAAGTAACTCCATAGTTGCACTGTAGAGATCGACGTCTGCAACGATGGAATAGAAAAGAGCAAGTGGAGGATAATCGGTCATCAGAAAGATGGGGCGGCAGGGTCTTCTGGCAGAAACTACGATCGCTGTGTAGTCCCACAACGGTAGAATACCCTTCTCACGTCTGGTAGCGCGTTGGCTACACATATTCGTGTTTCGATGACTTAATCCTGCTACCACGTTTGAGCACTAGCCTCTTCTGTCGAAGCACAATGTCCCTACCGCGAAGAAATCGTGCTCCCCGTGACCCTCTCCCACGCGCTTTCAAGTTTACTCTCGACCACCTCCTCGACCGGCACATCGCCGACATCAGACACGCCCATACCATGCGACGACTTCAATGCGCCCTCTGTCCTCGCCTCCTGTTGCTGCTCGATGCCTGCTTCCAGATTACTCGTGTATATCACTGCGGCAAATGAGTCCAGCTCTTTCACCTCTGCATCGACACGGCCAAGATATTCATTCGGCGGATTCGAGCCGTTGCCGATGGCGTGGGCTTGTCGTGTTAGGACTGCGAGGATAGATGCGAGCTTAACGCGTGGTTCGCCGGGTACAACCGTGACTGAGGAGTCGAGCTCTTGTATTCTTGGACCTTGGAATTGTGATGAGGTGTCCGATGGTGGTGGTGATTGAGTGTTTGGTTGGGGGTATAGTTGTGCTATTACTCTGTTGTCAATTAGGTGGGAGAACATCGAGTTAAGGATGAGCATGTGGAGTCTTGAGAAAGAAGGTGAGTCAACGAGGTCGGCTGCTTCATCTAATAGCTTCCGTAGGGGGCCGCTCGAGGTGTCGACGTAGGAAGTCCTTCTCTGTTCCTCGGCTGATGGTGATGGCTTTTCACTGCCGCTGGCGGAGGATGTGCTTGGTGGGGTTATTACGCCGCTCTCAACGAGTAGTGACTCCTCCTCCTCGCGTGGCGGCAGGACAAATTGCAGCCAACGTGTACTATATCTGTCTTGTTCTGTTTGTCCCTCCACTTTCTTCCTGATCTCAAGCACGAGGTCGCTGATTCTCTGCTGGGTAATGCCTTCGTTGGGTGATATATTGCCAAATACTTCTTCAACAGCTGTTCGGACCTTGTTCATGATCTGGGCGTAGCCGCGGTGGAGGAGATACCATGAGAAGGTCAAGAAGCGGCGGTTTGTTTCGAAGTCGTTGCCGAAATTTGCAGCACCCTGGTCCTCGTGGTTTTCAAGGGATATGGTGCTCTCCCGTCCCGGTGGAGGGGGTTGCGATAAAGATACCACTGATGAGAGGTAATTGAGGCGGCCAAGGAGGTTCAGCTGTATGCGGGTGAGGAGGATGAGGAGCGATATTGAGTATATCATGGTGAAGGCTCGCACGATAGAAGTGATTTTAAGCTCGTTCCATAGCTGTGCCTTCGTTCTCCTTGGCCTGGGCATAGCACTCTGATCCATCTGGCTGGTGTGCATGAAGCTGCCAGTCTGGAAGCTGGACAGACTTGCCGAGTCTCCATCCCTCAAACTCGAGGCTTCGGATGCTGCTCCACCGTCTGCGGCGCGCTGTTGTCGTTCCTGCTTCTTCTGCTGTAGCTCTTGGGTGAGCTGTTCGGCGGGTAGAGCATCGACGATGTTTTCAGTCAGCGTCGGCAGCAGGGCCAAGACTGTGATGGAGCAGTCAATCTGGTTCTGTTCGAATCTCCTCCTGATGCTGGTTGGGCATGGGCATTAGCACGGCTCAGCCAGGGCAAGGGAGGAGAGAGGAGATGTCATACTTCTCCTTCGCGATCTTGTCCAGGGTCGAACGTTCTCTCGCGTCGTTGATCTTGCCGAGAACATATTGTCCTACGATGTACGTGCCACCAACAACGGCAGCTCCAACTGCGATCCCTGTTCGATTCCTCCGTAGCCACTTTCGCGTGGCTGATAACATGGTGTTGAGATGTTATCGCGGTTGTGGCAGCTGCGACATGGTGAGGAAGGCGCGCAACGATCAGGGGGTATGAAGAATGATCTCAGGGTGAAGACTACGCTGGTCGGTCACGATCTGTGTTGAGATGGACTGCGAACGGCAATTCTTCGCAGATGCCTCGGATGTTGAAATCGTGCCATCATGCAAATGCTCGGGCTTGGGCATGGACATGGGACATGGGACGGGGCTTGGGGGGGCTGGACAGATCCCGTGACGTAGTTTGGACACTGAACAGCGTCGGTTCGTTAGGTCAAGTCACGGCTTGCGAAGGGATGGCAGTGTACAGTAGCAGTGATACCTGCATCTCCGCCCGTGACTCTGACTACGAGCGACGACGCTCCTACCATCGCTATCATGTTATGAACGTGCTTTCTGCAATTCGGCGCCCATTGTTGGCCAGCCGAAAATCCCTTGGTCTACGAGTACTTCGCCTGCCAGTGCCCCGCTAAGCACGGCTTGAGTCTAAACTTCTCGCATCCAGCATGGCAAACACGCATAAAGAGTATGTGTTGGAGGTCTTCTCCGATCAGAACTTTGTCAGGGATATCGTGAAAGGTAAGAAATGCCACCGATACCTACCCATCACACCACCCGCGTAGCACAGCAGCGACGGGAAAGAGACTAATGGCACCGCCGCAGGCGTCTTACACACCATTTTCTTCCATCGCTACTTCCCGTCTATACGACCGTCATTGTATACACCCACCTCGGCCGTGTCCTATAGCAGCAGTCGCAGTCAAGAGTCCTTACCAGTCCCGCTTCCCGCCATCCACGAGCCGGTGGAGATATCTGCAGCCATAGACGCTCATGCAGCCGCTCTAGTCAGCCAGCTTACCTCGTCTTCGTCCAATGCTGGAGCGAATGGCTCAAGAGGTGAGATCGTCGTTCAACTGTTTGATCGCAAGAGGAGAAAGACGGGAATAACCGGCGGATGGCTCGGCCGACTGGGCGGCACTCACCAGACTGAGGAAGAGGTGTGCTGGGAGGAGTGGGTTGTCCAGGTCGTCGTTGCCAGACCGAGAACCGAAGCTGGTGAGCTGTCTAGACACATGTTGCCGCCTTGTTGCTGACATGCTGATCGTAGATCGAATAAAGGTTCGGCGGGCCATGGAGACTTCGCTGCAAAAAGCAGCCATGAAGATCGTGGCTATTGTCAACAGAGACAAGGACCACATCCCGCCCATCCTAACGAGTGAGCAGAACCCGTTTCCATACAAGATCCTCGTCAATCCAAGGCAGCAGCAAAATCTTGATCGAGGCTTCGGAGGCTGGACATGACGCCGCAGTCAAGGGATTGGGCAAAGTAGCGTGACCAACACGCTTGCTGCATAGACTAAATGTGTACTGAGTGATGATGATGCAATAAACGAGCGCGCAGATATTAGCACGCAGGCATGAATGCAGCATACGCATTCACGCTTGTACAACAGTCAGCTCGCATGAGACACGAAGCTATACCACGTTTGTTTACATAAGAATTCCAAATTGATCCTAAGCTTGAGTCTCACGACTAGTGATTGATGGACCACTCCAGAGCCTTGTGCCATCCTGACCAATCTGAACATCTGTTTGCCATACACACCACACAATCGTGAAATCAGTGCGCATCATCTATACCGCCACGTAATCTCGTAACAACATACTATTTTGCTCATATCCATGCTTGCGCTTGCTGGTGTCTCATAAACTCGTCATACTTCGTCAATCGAAGAACATCCATACCGGTAGCGCTGTGCTGTTGCTTTCTATTGATTTAGCACAATCCCGCCATTCTGTTCCAATGCAGCGTCTGCTGACATTTTCGCTCGGTCTGGTCCATCTACTGGTTCTTCGTAGCGGAATCAGCCTTCGCTCGGAGGTCGGCGGAGGTGCTGCCGGTGCTGGAGAAGAATCGGGAGAAGACCGGTTGGATGACTGATCGGAAAACTACTTGAGCACCGTTGGTCATGGGGAGAGCCATCCAAAGGATAAGGACAAATTTGAAGACGTAGTAGAATGCTATCACATGTTAGCGCCTGATCTTGCGGGGCGGAACGCAAAAGACATACGGAACCAGTAAACGGCGTTGACGAGATTCTCAAGGACATTGAGGAACGCGTATACAACCCAGTACTATATTGTGTCAGTGATCTTTCTCTTTAACCGACCCTGCATCATCTATATCCAAGGGCCATCCGGGCGAAGGGAGGGGTGTCTTACTGTCAACCACTGTAAACGTGTTAGCCAGCTGATCCAATTGTTGACTGGTTTGTAGAGCACTTACCTGTGTATCATCAACCTTGCTAGAACTGAACAGGGCATCCATGGAGTAGTAACCGGGAAGTATGAAGCCGGCGAAGTCGACGAGGAATTTACCCCCAATGTTGAAGAAGACGAAGAAGAAGTAGAGACCGGCCAGGCCAAGGACGGCGTAGACCTTGGGAACGCTGCTCTGCCTCTCGAAGTCATTCAGCATCTGGTACTTCGACAGCTCCTTGTCAAGCTGCGACACCTGGTGTTGTGCCTTATCTTGAAACGACATGTTGAGGGATGTGGTTGTGGGGTTGGTTCACGATATAAGACACGTCGACTGGCGAGAATACGATTCGACGATGCTAAAGATCAATGCGAGATGCGAGATGCGAACTGCTATGTACAGCAATGCTTGGTCGTAAGGAAGGAACACAGGCATAAGTGTTATCAAGACGATTCGTGTCCTGAGCGAGAGGACTTGGCGGCAGGTGCGGCGTGCCCAACGAAAAGAGGATGAGGTGCGTCACTGCATACGACTCAAGCACGATGACGGCAAAGAAAACAGCCATGTCCTAGACCATATTCCCTTGCCCTTGCCTACGTTGACCTCTGCGGCTCCCATAGCTATCGTGAGATGATCCTCAGCCCTCGTACTTGTGTTAGAAGTCGTGTTGGCTGAGTTGAGGTGGCGGGGTCGTAAGTCCTCATTCAGCATGTTGCGGGTCAAAGGTTTCGGGCTTTTGTCACATGCCATCGATCCCTAACGTTTGTGGGGTAAGCGTTCCTCTACCGTACTAACGCTTGGCACAACTAATTTGGCAGTCACGGGCTTCCGTCACTTGAAATCATGATCGCTCATCTCAGCTCTCTCTCCTCTTATTTCCTCATCTTCTCTTTCAAATGGTGTAGTGGGTGGCACAAGATATGCTATGATGACAATGGCACTAAGTGTGCAGACCGACTGCAGATGTCGCATCCGCAAAATCTATTCAGGAGCATTCAGGGAGCGCACCAGTTGGTGTACGCACTGTTCTCTGAACAGTAATTGACTTGTCTGAGCAGTGGAACGGATCAAAAGATTGCCTTCTCTCCGTCTTTGGTATGGCTGTGAGCGATATGTCCGGCACGAAGAGCGACCCTGATGCGTTTCTGTGCAGGTATGAAGTTGCTACGCACATGCGCTGAAGGACCAGACGGTACCTTCCCAACGCGCGGCGCGGCACTGCGACTGCCTTCCCATTCCAGAATCCGAAGGGTGAAAGGACCTGGAGCGTGTACAGGAGTGAGTACAAGACTTTGCAACCCAGGTGGCACTCATTTGTGCCCTCGTAGTCGTTCACGCCGCAATGCTTTACCAGATATGAAGGACTTGTTTCTCGAGTACGAAGTGCTTTACTCTATTCCGCGCCGAGCAAACTCAAGGATGCTATCGGTCTCGCATGTTTGAATTAGAGCAGCGTGAAAGAAGGTGCAGAGCGATGAGACTGGAGATGACCTGTAGCGGCTTCGGTTAGGTCTTTTCTAACACTGCAGCAGACGCGTACACTATAGTATTCTGGTCAGGTTTTATTGGTTGGAAAATGCATCAGAACGCAGCGCATCTAGAAATGTCATCGTAAACATATACTTGTGAAGCGGTAGGGGATACGGAACTGACCAGGTGGGTATGAAGTGGAGCTCGTCTTTCGCCCAGGCTAGTCTATGCAGACAGGGGGTCGACAACCACGGTGGGTTAGGACCCCTACGCGCCATAACAAAGAATCCTTCGAAGAGATTTACAATGTTCACAGTTACAACCACAACGCATTCGATTATGGTAGAATAGATAACTGGGTCGTAGTTATAAGTACAAGTGCAGGGCAAGAAAGAGAAATCAAACCTGGACACTATCGCGCGCAGGACCGCAGTAGTCGACCTCCGACTGTTGCAGTGTAATGGAAGTATATCGGTCTCTAGCTAACTCAGATGATCGCCCATAGCCGACAAATCTACAACATAGATGAACATCAACCCGAACATCTAATGTATTGGTAGTACATCTGAGACGTGATAAACCTGTGCATGGCATTGTTTACCAGTGTCTCGTGACACGCTAAACTGTAAATACAAGGCCGACCACCGACTTGGCACGGTCGGGGCGTTGCTGGGAGACCCCCATCCAAACACTCGACGCTGCAACAGCTTTCATCCACAACACCTTGTAGAAGATCGAGAGTGCTGATGGCGCGCTACGACTCAATTTTGCTCATAGCCTTTTGCCAGATTGCCCGGTTGCAGACCGAAATCGACGCGTTTTGGTGACACGCTCGAGCTCTTGCGCCGACACAAACCGACGACCGCCACAACAAATGCGATGGCGAAGCTGTGTTGACACCAACAGCAGAACGACGAGAGGCATGCTGATACTATTTTCGCACGGCCAATCTCTACCTCCACGTTGAAGTCGCATACTCGCCCGGCACCCGTGCGTCATTGTTTGTGTACACAGATCGTTCCCTCAAATTCGAAATTTCCGCACAGACAACATGACCAACACCACGAACAAACATCCTCCATCTCGGAAGAACTCACTCGATCGTCCTCCAGCGTTATCTCGATCAGCTTCAGCTGCATCATCACATGGACACTTGCGAACGAAGTCCCGAGGCTCATCAGGGAGCTTGCAGTCGGTAGGAATAGGAAATGCCTTTCAGCCAGTGCAACCAACCCAAGTGCAGCATGCACCGTTAGATCAGCCCGCATACTTCGTCGGAGACGGTGGCCAGCAAACCCAGTATCCCCCGCCTCCAAACATGGACGATACAAGCATCATGGCGTACCAGCACAACATGCAGCAGATACGGCCCCAGCAGCCCCATCAGATGATGCCACAGCACGACATGCGGCCCATGTCGCAGCACGGATATCCTAATATGCAACCCATCCCCATTCAGTACCAAGACAGCATGACTGGCTATGGGATGCCTACACAGCATATTCACCACATGAGACACGCGTCCGAGCACTACGAGGGCTCGCCCGCTCCAGACGACTCGAACAACGAGAATGGCCCTTCCAAGAGAAGGAAAGGAACAGCTTCTAGCTTAGCCAATGACCAGGAATTGCGCCGCCTTCTGGCACAATACAATGGAAGGACACTCAAAGAGGTGGCAAATGAGGTTCAGAAGAACGAAGGTTCCGGCGGAAAGTCAGAAAAGGCGAAGCAGGTGTTTGCTATGCTATGGCTACAGGACACCTGCCAGAGGAGCAGCAACTCTGTCCGCCGAGACAGGGTCTTTGCTCGTTATACCGAGCGATGTGGCAACGAAAGAGTGCCAACTCTGAATCCCGCTTCTTTTGGTAAATTGGTACGCATCATTTTTCCCAATGTACAAACGAGGAGACTGGGAGTCCGCGGCGAGTCCAAGTACCACTACGTTGACTTGTCCTTGGTCCCCGACGACAACGATCCAGGTTTCGACACCTTTGACAGACCTGGCACATCATCTGGCCCAGTCCCGGAAAGGCCTGCTTCTTCAGCATCCACTACTCGGCCTTTGCAACTCCCCACAAAACAGGTCAGCTTGAATGTATTACCTCCAAGAATGACGATGGAGACAGCAGACTTTCCAGCACCAGCTCCTGCCCTTGCAGCATCCGGAACCCGGGATCAGATAAGGCTGCGACCAGGACCGACAGTACATAAACTGGATTGCCGGTACGTCAACACGCCTATGATCAAAGTCGCTCGAGGACATTTATCCGCTGCATTGCTAAATGCTCTACCATCGGTGCGGGCAAACATGCCCGGTACCCTTGCAACTTACCTATCCATGCCCTCCAAAACGACATTGTGTCAGCCAGTTCCCTCATCCCAAGAAAGTCCAATAGAGCTACCGGACATACACCTGTATCTACGCGACGAAAACTACGACCATCACATAGCGAAACTGTTACACGACTTATACCGCTCATATTGCATAGATGTTATCGATGCTTTCCGAAAGTGCAAAGACAAATCCTTTTTCAACCATCATTCTGCTTTCAATGGCAAGATGACAGTGCCGGTGTCGAAACTATTCAATCTCGAGTGTTTAGCACCCTGGATTCAGGAATGTGACATGCGAATGTACAGACAAATCTTGAGGTACATGACGCCTTTGGTGCTACAAGATGTGCCTGAAGCTGTGTGGAATGCTTTTGATCGAATCAGCAATAGACTCGTTGCGTTCCTGATCAATTCATTCGAGGAGAAATGCCCCCCTCACGTTGTTGCAGCAAAGACAATACCTGCTGCGCGCTTTACAAATCTGCTCAGGAAGCTCAGGTCAGCGCAGAC
>Ga0066648_10001236_pt1 | contig 14410 bp, 17 predicted proteins | sample CryGeyCG12114_NA_FD_59537 | JGI IMG/M metagenome (GOLD analysis project Ga0066648, IMG submission 59537) | Groundwater microbial communities from aquifer - Crystal Geyser CG19_WC_8/21/14_NA | ecosystem: Environmental > Aquatic > Deep subsurface > Groundwater | place: USA: Utah: Grand County... | reverse complement strand
TGGAGGGGGCTGAGCCACTTCCGGCGATGAGGCGCTGGAGCTGTGAAGGCTGGGGTCAGTAAAGGCAAAAACAAGGGTCATGTCGCACATCACGCGGACAACTCACGAGATCCATCTATGCTCGATGTACACAATGCACGGCTATCATATGTGACATGATATGCAGCTTTCACGTTCTTCGACTCATGGTTGGAGGTCGCAAAAGGCCAAATGAAGGGACTCGTTATTGCTATCGGGATAACTGAAGGCTTCCTGGCAGGCATGAGTCGACACTGCCCCAATGCTTGTGGCTTGGACAGGCAGGTGCGGCTTACAACTCACGAAGATGATCACAAGTACAAGTGCCAGTGCCTGCGCCATGACAGCCTGATTGTGTCCACCGTCTTGTCCATGCAGTGCTGTTGTCATTGATTGTTGACAGGCAGCAGATGATCTCAGTCACATCACAGGCACCCACCTGAGCCCTCACCACCACTCGTCGATAACGCAATGGCCCAAGAAGTCGAAGAACGATACATTAGCCCCGTGGCCCGTGTCCGCTCACAGCTATCTGCGAAGAGCGACAACGAAGAGAGGGAAGAGGAAGCCCCAACATCCAAGAGACAGCCTACCAAGACATCAACAGGAATCGCCTCCGAGGTAAGTTTCTGGAAGACCCTGTCGAGGTTTGGTCCTACAATAAGCGTTGCAGCCTGGCTCACTCGTCTAACAGGGAGGCCACGAGCTATACAAGATCAAGCCGATGACCAAACATGAGGGCAAAAGCGTGGTGACCTTCTTCAATGGCCTCTTCCAGACCATCATCGCCATCAGCACGCTGGGCACCAGTGTCACCTTCTCCTTCATCCTCTCCACCGATTCTGAGTTGTCCAGGCCGGAGGCCTATTACGACCAGAGCCAAGTCGCCACCTTCCTCGCCATCAGCTGGCTACTGTTCCTCCTGGCCCTGGCTTTCGGCAGCTTGTGCAGCACGCTCCTGACCTTCTTCAAGGCACACTGGATACGGGATTGGGATGGCGAGCACGGAAGGATAAGTCAAAGAGAAGTCCAACTCTACGCTGTGCTCGCCAGCGGGCTCCTTGGAGGTCTGGTCATAGGAGCCTTCATATTCCTCTGCCTCGTCGTTGTGGCCTACAGTCCTGTCGTCGGCTGGATTGCTCTGGCCTTCACTGGCTGGTTCGGCCTTGTTATCCTGCTCTCCATTCTGTGGCAGGTGCCATGGCCATGGAGGCAGAATGCACCAGACCCCAGAGGCGGAAAGTCACCTTGAGTACGCAATCTTACGAGGCAGGTCTAAGCACAAGACTTATATTACTCTCGATACTCGCTCAAATACTCCAGTCCAATCGGCCAGTGCTCTATTAACCTTCCCTTGAGTACCTGTCTGGGTGGTCCGCTTGCCCGATGTCTGCCGCTGACCATATCAAGCGTGTCAAGCATCAAGCTGGTGAGCGACACCCCACACATTTCGCTTGGTCAAAGGAATCTGCCTGTCTGATTCGTCCACCCTGACTTTCCCATTATTTGACCAGTCCGCGGGCCTGACTTCGCGAGCTTGATATCAGTGGGGCCCTGGTTCGTCCTAGCGCGCTTTGCCACCTGCTCATGTGATTGGCTGAATGCTCCCCTTATCTCAAGCAGCACAAGCACCACAAGCTTTGTTTGCAAACCCTCTACCATTCGCTATTGATATGACCATTGACTCTCACAAACACCACCACCATCACGCCTATCGTCTACTTTGCGGGATGTCGTACCCCAATTCGCAGACTTAGCGTGGCTACAGGGGCTTGCTATGAGGAATTGTCTTCGAGATCGGAGCTGAGGCTCCTGAGCCGAGCACGTTGGAAACGGCGGAGCTTGCCGGCATGCCATGGCACAGCTTAAGAGGCGTTCGACATGCGACCATCGCATCTATGAACAATGGTACAAGAATGCTGGTGGCCCAGTCTTCTTGAAACTATCTTTCTTTCCAGGAAATCCCGACCGTCTTCTCGTCTTATCCTCAAACCAAAGTTCTGTCCGCTAGCTAGTACTACTGACTATAGATAGTGAGCAAACCCTTTCGACATGGCTGGCCCACCACTCAGCCAAGCCTCAGGATATGGCATTGTCCTCGGCTTGGGATTTGCGTTTGCGTTGGGCATGATAGGCACCACATGGGCACTCAAAAGATATCACAATGAGGTACAGACATCCGAAGCCTTCTCGACAGCTGGCAGAACCGTCAAGTCCGGTCTAGTCGCCAGTGCCGTTGTCAGTAGTTGGACATGGGCGGCGACGCTACTCCAGTCGTCAAGTGTCGCCTATAGCTATGGTGTCTCCGGCCCTTTCTGGTATGCGTCAGGCGCCACTGTTCAGATTATCCTCTTCGCGACGCTGGCCATCGAACTCAAGCGACGTGCTCCCAACGCCCACACCTTCCTTGAGACTGTGAGGGCTCGATATGGAAAATTCACCCACATCGTCTTCTTGGTCTTCGGACTTATGACTAATATTCTGGTTACGGCTATGTTGCTTACGGGCGGCAGTGCCGTTGTCGAGTCGTTGACTGGAGTTCCCACAGCTGCAGCTTGTTTCTTGCTCCCAGTCGGTGTCGTGCTCTACACGATGTTTGGCGGAATCAAGGCGACCTTCCTCACGGGTATGTGCCTCTGCATTCAACCTCGATAAGGCCAGAGAACATGCTGTTTCCTGCCGTGCGGTCTTGTTGAGGCTTGTAGGAGCCACGTCCTAACATCTTTACAGATTATGTCCATACTGTCATCATCCTCGTCATAATTTTCCTGTTCGCATTCTCAGCATATGCGACGAACGACATCATTGGATCTCCGGGACGAGTATACGATTTGCTGGTGCAAGCCGCAAAAGCACATCCAGTCGAAGGCAACACGGATGGTAGCTATCTCACGATGCATAGCAAAGAAGGCGCCATCTTCTTCGTCATTAACATTGTTGGCAACTTTGGGACTGTCTTCTTGGACAACGGGTTAGTCGGATTGCAAACGACGCTCGAGGGTTCCTGCTGACTTCAGATAGTTACTACAACAAGGCCATTGCGGCGTCTCCAGTAAGTTCAGCATGAAGCTATGCTATCTCACCCTACATTGCTGACGATGACTAGATTCACGCTCTTCCCGGCTACGTCATGGGTGGTCTCTCATGGTTCGCCATCCCCTGGCTCTGTGCCACGACGATGGGTCTCGCAGCGCTCGCTCTCGAGAGCAACCCTGTCTTCCCAACCTATCCGAATCGCATTCCAGCCTCGGAAGTCTCAGCTGGGCTCGTGCTCCCGCATGCAGCAACAGCTCTGCTCGGCAAGGGAGGTGCCTCTGCGACGCTCCTTCTCATCTTCATGGCGGTGACATCGGCCTCCTCAGCTGAGTTAATCGCCGTGTCCACGATTTTCACATACGACATATACCAGACGTACATCAACCCGAAAGCCAGTGGCAAGTTCCTCATCCGGATGTCGCACACTACCTGCGTTGTGTACTCCATCTTCATGGCTGCATTCTCAACTGGGCTGTACTATGGCGGTGTCTCTATGGGATATCTCTACCTCCTCATGGGCACCATCATATCCTCGGCCGTGATCCCTGCAGCGCTTACGCTGACCTGGAAGGACCAGAACTGGATCGCAGCGGCCGCTTCACCGGTCCTTGGCCTGACATGCTCACTTATCGCCTGGCTCGTCACGGCGAAGACACACTGTGGAGTGCTGAACGTCGAATGCACGGGGTCGAATTATCCCATGCTGGCGGGTAAGTCTTGCCTCATAGCTCCTGGGCGGCGTCGCTGACCGGCATTACCTAGGCAATGTAACAGCTCTGCTCTCTCCCATCATCTTCGTACCCATTCTCACTTTTGCGTTCGGTCGTCAGAACTACGATTGGGTGTCGATGAAGATGATCTCACGAGTTGACGACAGTGAGATTATCCGGCGCACATCCGTCGCATCGGGCACCGCCGACCCTGAACTCGTACCTGGTTCAGAAGCAGCACGCAGTCAAGCAACAGAAGATGCTGAAGTGGCTCACCTGAACAAAGTGGCCAAGATTGCGCGTGGACTGACTGTCTTCATGACAGTGGCGCTTCTTGTGCTCTGGCCAATGCCGCTGTTTGGCTCCAAATACGTCTTCAGCAAAAAGTTCTTCACAGGTAAGTTGACAGCCTGTTTGACAGTTTGAAAGTTCAATATACTGATCTGGTGCAGGTTGGGTTGTTGTTGGCATACTCTGGCTCTTCTGCAGCACGTTCATGGTGGGCATCTTCCCTGTTTGGCAGGGGCGGAAGACAGCAGCACATACGATCAAGTCAATGTTCTTCGACCTTACGGGCAAGAGAAAGCCCACGCTACAGGGACGTGTACAGGAAGTTAGCGATGAGGATGACAGCGGTAGAGTGACGCCAACGGAGAAGGTCGCTGCTGGCAAGAGTGGTTAGGTTGATATCAAGCACAAGTTTTGGTTGGTGATTAGAATTATGATACCCTGATGGAATTTTGAGGATAACGCTAGGTTGTTCTTAGTAGAAAGGAGATCGAAACAAACACTGTCGTCGGATTATGCCAGTAGCATGACAAGCCCCTCATGTGTTCAGAACGGCCTCAAGGGCGTGACGGCAGAAAGAAAGTGCTTGGCGCAGCAGTGGTACGTGTAGCGCGTAGCTCTTTCCTCAAAAGGGGCATTTGCAAGGCTGAGCCCAGCTTCCTGCTCAGCCTTGGTAACCCCAGATTGCGGATCGTGACTGCAGCGATGCCAGTCGAGCCAGTGTGTCCTCCCCGAACCACAAATCAAACCGGCGCTTCTATCACCACTACTGTTCCTCGATCCCCTACACCATAAACACTGTCCTCCTTTCGCGAAGCACAGCCCAGGTGTTCGATACGACCTGAAGCACTCTCTACGACTCGGATTGTTATCTTACCAGGACTTATCACAGCGCACCCGCGCACGTAGTATAATGGTATGTTTGGCACTATAAGACCACAGCTACTTACATACTGCCACATCTCGTCTGCCCGACAAGCTACTCGTACCAGACAGAGACTAGATACTAATCAAAGTCCTCAGGCCGACGCCCCATCCTCCCCATCACCTCCTGACTCCCCCTCCACAGCCACAAGCGGCAAATCGTCCTCCCTCCTGCGCGCATCGTCTCCTCCGGGCGGTCCACGATCAGCAATCCGTCGCCGCGCAGCCGCTGACCACAAAGAGTCTGTCAAGAATGCTCGGCCCAGCTCGACGAGGGCTGCCGGTGCCGGTGGAAGCTCGGGCACCATGTTACGGCTGTACACAGATGAAAGCCCTGGCTTGAAGGTCGACCCTATGGTCATTTTGTTTCTGAGTTTGGGCTTCATTTTCTCGGTTGTCGCGTTACATTGTAAGTCTGACTTATATCCTGCAGTGGCGAAGAGAGACCGTGGATTCATGCTGACACCCCGACGTAGTGATTGCGAAACTGACGAAACGATTCTCGTGAGGACGGTAACGGAGGGCGATCGTGATGTTTCTGGGTACGATTCTATTCAAGTGCGGGTGAAGCAGGGAAGGCAAGAGTCTAGACATGAAAGCAAAGACATGTATCATTATCTTCTACAAGCAGCTGTTGGCCGGGAAGGGCTTATGCTGCATAGGACAGGCTAGACAAAAGCTGCTCAGAATGTGGTCCAACGACGAGACTGTGAGGAAAGCTAGATTTGTCCTGTCTCACGTTACAACCTACAAATCCAATCCAAGCGCTCCAGCACCCGAAATGCTATATTCCATTTTCGTTTGTGTGTGATGGAGTGCGTGTCGAGATGCAGCGACGGCTAATCTGCACAGCAGCCTGCCACTTAAGAATTACTGATCGAGTCGCGCACCTCGAGTCGCCACTAACACGACAGACGCAACTGCACATAAACGGCCAGATACCCCAGGATGGTTGCAATGCAGCATCAGACATGACATGGCAAGCCTCTGCGCCTGTGTCGTACAAGAGCTTGTGGCCTGAGCACCACAGACCTGGTACTTTCATGCCTGACCGACTGTGCGTGGCTCTACGCGCAAGCGAGGTTGAAACTGGTAATTGCGCTGGCGGTCTACCTACAGCTAGAATCTATCTTTTGCTCAGCCGCTGGGATGGTGGAAGCGTTCAGATCAGCGAATCGGTACGGATGTGGCGGGCCGTCGTGTTTGACCAGACTTCGTGTTGGGACTGCTGCTATTTGACGATGCAATTCGTCACTGGCTGGGATCCGTATCACTCTCGACTTCCAGTCGTACATGTACGAAGTGCTGCGTGGATCATGCGGCTGTTCCCTGGGCACTGGCGGTGCTAGAGAGCGCTGTTGTGCCATACGCCAGGTCTGCACATTTGTCGCGGGCAAGGTCTCGTGGTTCCTATCCTGTGTCGCCTGACGTTGGCAGCCAGTAGATAGATTATTATGCAGGACGGTAGCTTTGACCGTGTCGGCGAAGGCAGAGGAGTCTCATGCTAACTTGTCCTACCGCGCAGTGCCACTTGCATGCTATGTCACTACATTTTCAATGCCCAGCAAGTCAAGCATGATAGCCATGGCTACGAATCGCGATGACCAGCGTGCCTGTGGAGCAGTGCCACCGATCATCCAGAGACCTGGCCGGCTCTCTTGCATGAAACCTCTGACATCGCCGTCTTTGGTCAGACCCCAGAACTCTGGCAGCTGTGATGCAATGTCGTTGCCCACGATCTGAGCAACTTGCTTCCTGTAGTCCTGGTCGTACCCAGTCGCGGCAACGATGAGGTCAGCTTTTATCTCTTCCCCGTCTTCAAACAGGATGCCGTCTGCCGTCAGTTCTGCGATTGGCACAGCGGATTTGACGTTGATATCCCCATCTGCGATATGCTTCGACGCCCCGACATCGATGTAGTAACCTCCGTACCGCTGCCAGATCTGGTCAAGCATTCCACTTTCTCGATCGACCCGGAATCCACGCTTTTCGAGATCCTCGAAAAGCTTGACGTACTGAGGTTGTTTCGCAGCCGCTTGCATGTTTCGCTTGATGATCTCACAGCCGACCTTTACGGGCGCTGTGCCACCCATTCGATCGGCGAGACCCGTGTCCATATCCAGATTCCAGAGGTGTTTCTGTGTCTCGAGCACCCACTCGATAGGATATATGGCCGTCGGCCCACGCTGAACAATCGTGACGCGCATGTCATTATTGAAGCAATCTTGGGCTATATCGTGACCAGTTGTGCCCGTGCCGATGATGACAGCCCGCTTGCCTGAGAACTGCTTGGCGTTGCGGAATGATGATTGATGGATGTAGGTGCCTCTGAATTGTTCTGTCCCATTGATACTGGGCATAGAAGGCGCGCCTACACCCGCACCGGTTGCTACTGCTAGATGCTTCGTCCTGATGGTCCGAGACTTAGCTGAACCTGAAGACGGATCCTTGATTACGACTTCGAAAGTCCAGGTGCCGGTGGAGTCATCGTGCGCGCTAGAGACGATTTCGCTATTGACCCAGACTGCGATTCCATACTTCTCAGTATACTTTGCAAATCCATCAGCCACCACCTTACCAGGCAGCAGATCCGGATCGTCCTTATTCCAGGTGCGGCCAAAGGGAAGATTATTGTACTCGCGCAGGGTGTGTTGCTTGACACTGTCATATTTGCTCGTCCAGGCGTTTCCTACGGCTGGTCCTTTCTCGATCACAAGCGTGGGGATGTTCAAGGCTCTTAATCTGCCAGCAAGAGACAACCCACCTTGACCTCCTCCAACCACGACCACAGAGTAGTCACATCCACTGGAGAGGATGGATCGCTCAGGAGCGGGTGCCATCTGCGGCTCGTCTGGATGATTGTATCCTTCAAAGCTTTCAAGAATAGTCACCAGCATCCAAATCTTCCAGCTCCCGGAATCTGGAACTAGGCCGAGGTTTGCTGTGTGGAAACCCTTCAGACCATTTTCTTGCTGTGTGTTGTACGTGACAGTGAGCGATACCCAGGATGACCCAGGGCATGGCCTGAGTACACGCTTGCTCTTTACTTCAATGTCCGTCAGCCGCTTCTGCAAGACCGCCTTGGTCCAGGTTTCAGAAACCGCGGCAGTGCCATAGAACGTGCGGTGCTGACCAGTCAATGACATCCAATCACGCCACAGCACATCGTGTGTGAGTATCGTGGGATTCAAGTCCTTCAAGTAGTCAGTCGCAAGCTCCGATACCTTTCCAACATCGACATCCTCTGGGATGCTGTCGGGAGGCAGCTGCCCAGGTATACCGTCTGTCGTGTAGCCTGCCGTCCTTTTGAACATCTTGGCGTGGTGTCACGAGTTGCTCGAGTTGGACGATTACATACTTGCCTGACAATCTTTCAATACTCCTCGTGTGCCGCCATTTGAGCTTAGTGTACGCCGTACCATCACTTACAGATGGGCGATCCTTCTTGCTCCATGATCAATGCTCCGTCATCTTCTCCGCACGAGCTACCTAGGCTTTCGCCACCCAAAACACACGCTCCAACCATTCGCCCACCACCTGAAGGTAGTCGTGCTCACGGGCGGGGTAGTGTCCTCACCTCTTCAAAGATTCTACTTGGAATGATAAAAATGTCATGAGGGGCGGCATGTCCAGCCCTAAAGTCGTTCTCGGCCCAGCCGAAACGTCTTCTTGCCTTCGACTTACCGTAAGACTCTTCGACACTTTCTTATCCGGTAATTGTCGGGAGTCATGAGTCTGCGCTTTGCTACAGGCATGCGATGTACTGTCGGTTATGATTACCGACGCTCAGCACCTTGTAGAGGGCAGGTTTTCATCAGCAATGCGGTCTCTTTGGCGAGAGCTGTTCGACAGAAGTACCTTCGAATGCTGCCTGGCAGATGGAGTGTTCTCGTATATGTGTAGCAAGAGCGCGTTGGAGGTCGATCATTCGTCCTGGTACGTGTCTAGCGTTCAGGATGACCACAACACAAAAATACGATCGCTGCATGACTGCCTGCACAGCGGATCAGTAACAAAGTCAAGCGAATGATAGCGTGGTTGAAGCTGAAATTAGAAGCTAGGAGTGGTAAGGCTGACTAGCACCTGCCAAAATTGTTGGAGTCTTCGGCACGCGCTGCACCAATCCGGCCTTAGGCACCTGCACAAATGAGCCAAGATGACTGCCCAGCAACCTTTTCTAGCCTCACCATACCATTTCCTCTCCTTTTCTCATGCGAGACGGCAGGAACGCTTTGTGTACATCATCCTGTCGGCACGTCATTGGCTGGCCGAGGGTCTTTCACCGGTTCGTTGTTATTTTAGTGCTTACACGTTGGCCCCCGGCCTGGTTGACCCAATCCACTATACTCGGTGTAGAAGAAGCTGAGCTTCACCTTCCGCTTCATGCACGATACGATGGACTTGACCATGGAATATAACGTCGTGCGGTCGCGCTTGCTATCAAATGTGAAGTCGCTGCCCAGCAATATTAACAATCACGCTCGTCTGTTGGTGTCCCATCACTCGCGCCTGCCAGTTTACCATCGATGATAACCTTGCTCGCTCGGAATTTGAACATAGCAGCGTGCCGATATGGCAAACAGCCGTCCAGCCATTGATACCCAGACTTACAATGAACATGAATCTAGCAACCCGATGCAAATACGTCGCTGTCCCAAAAAGCGACTGATTATAGCTTGCGACGGCACGTGGATGGATAGCGATGGTGTTGAGGTAAGTCTTAGTTCGTGACCGCCTTCCAACCAATCCCTTGTTTGCACGACGTGGCGTCCTTCTGCGTCTGATTGAAAACCAATGAGCTGATCCTTCGACACTCCCAACAACGATCGGGTCGTAGAGCGCCCCGGTTCTTGACTATGCACGCTGTTACGCCCGCGCATCCCTCTTTTCAATGGCCATCTGATTCAGGCTTACTGACTCCAAAACCAGCAAGTACCAAGTAATGTCACTCGGATTGTCCGTGCCATTCCAGCGGTCGGCGTGGACCAAACCGGGCCAGGTTCGAAACCTATCAGTCAGGTGACATTCTATCAGAACGGCATTGGAACGGGGTCCAGTGGATGGTACAATCAGCATATAGGCAACTATATTTCCGGCGCCACGGGCGAGGGACTTGCAGCCAACATTCGCGAAGCTTACAGCTTCATATGCTGCAACTATCACAGAGGTGATGAAATCACCTTGCTGGGATTTAGTCGGGGGGCTTTCACTGCTCGAAGTATCAGCACTCTGATCAGGCAAGTTGGTCTGCTCACGCCAAAGGGCCTAAGTCACCTGGTCGAAATTACCGACGACTGGGAACACCAGAATGACAAGGGTTACATAACTCCATACCCAGATGAGCCTTTCTCGAATCGGCCGAGATTCTCCACAGAGGAGTACCACAAGACACTCCACGACCTGCATATGACGAGGCAGAACATCAATGTGAAATGCGTCGCCGTATGGGACACTGTGGGAGCTTTGGGTTTGCCAAGAATAGCTCTCTTTCCGCAACCCGCAGCAAAGGAATTCGCTTTCGTGGATACGAGAGTTGAGGACAACATCGAGTACGCTTTTCAAGCTCTAGGCTTGGATGAGAAACGACGGTCATACGCGCCAAGTGTTTGGTTTAAGCCTCTCGAGCAGAAATTCCCGAAAGTGCTAAAGCAGACGTGGTTCCGTGAGTATCTCTACTGGTTTTCAAGACATGGCCCTAACAAGTACCAGCCGGTGTGCACTCCGATATTGGTGGCAGCTACTCGAATGACGATATCGCCAATATCACCTTGGCCTGGATGGTAGGTCAGCTTGAGGAACATAAACTCGTGACCTTCAACCGTGACTACATCATCCGCCTGGTCCACAGCACAATCAAACACCACGCCCAAGAGACAAAGAAATTAGAAGGGGACCATTCTCCGTCTCTAGAACGTGCCAAGACCTTTGGCCCGATGCGCAAATGGGGACTGGGCAAAATCCACGACAGCTACACCTTGTTCTTCAGACTCGGCGGTGAAAGGACTAGAACTCCTATGCAACATCCCGAGGTCAGTAGGGAAACGATGAAGCCTACGGGTCAACTGCTTCAACACACACACGAGAAGATGCACGCCTGTGTCCGTGTCCGCATGGCTCTCGACGGTCGAGGCTATGACGACAAAGGCCGGTACGCATCCGAAGCACTCAAGGGCTGGAAGTACACATATGGCCGTCGGGCGGAGCCGGACACCCCTTTCCAGGTTCAGCAGCCGGGAGAAGTCGGAAAACTGAAGGATGTAGAGTGGGTGAAAGTGGTCACCAAGGACGGCAAGAAGGACGAAATTGCACGTATGGCAGAGGACATAATGACCGACTTCGAGCGACTGGCTCTGAGGCATTGGACCCTCGCGGAGGATGACTGGGAAAGAGAAGCTGATGAGCGAGAGTATGAAGTCGACACTGCTAGATCGACGGCTAGGGAAAGCTCAAAGGTTTGGGGCACTCCGTCGTCAGCGAGGGAGGATGCGCGGGGTGTGAGAGGCGGAACGGCGAATGGCGCTGTCCATGGAACGGTGAATGGCATTCAGGCTGTGAGGGAAGTGGAGGAGAATGGAGCTGGCAGGACGAGGCATTTACATGTTGAGACTGACGTTGATTGATTAGCAAGCTGATACTCTATGGTAGGCTTACGGACGTTGATAACATCCAACCATTTCTTTCTACTAAACCTAGAGGTGCAGCGTTACAGGATGCCTTGACCACTGAAGATCTGGAAGCTGGCTACCTTGGGGTCCGTCTGTTCTGTAGTCGCTGTTTTAGTATGTCCCCACGCCATAGATATAACTCGCGAATGGGTCAAATTGCCATCTGCTCCAATGAAGTGCGTATCCATGCCAGTATAATCCCCAAGTCGAGGCCGCCGTCAGCTCCACGAAAGCTGACGCTCCTCAATCACAGCCACTTCCACTCTACTCAACCTTCGAACCCAGTCTCACCACACGTAAAGGCGGAAGTCGACTTCAGCGTCTCCTGCCTCGCGAAAAATCAGCTTCTGCCTCCTCTGGTCCACATCGATCTTATGCAGGTAAGCGAGGTCCATACCCAGGAGCATATTGGCGTTGCTGTTCTCGAAAAGTACCACCGTGGCAGCCACCCGCAGGTCAACAGGGCCGTCTTTGGTCTGTGCGCTGAAGACCAGGTCAACGTCCACAAACTCCGTCAACCACGACGATGCACCTGAGACGCCCTTCGCCCGGAGCGGCCTGTGCAATGTCTTCGGTTGGCAGCCGGGGCAATGTTTCAGCAGCCAGGATTTATCTGCGATGGACGTTGACGTACCGGTGTCGAAGATAACTTCTGCAGGTAACCTTTGCGCTGTCCGAAATATGTTCGTCAACTGCACAGGCACTCGAGCCCCGGCGTTTCTCTGAGCGCCCTGGATACGACTGGTGTAGTGTGCTAGTGGGGAGTCCAGTGATCGGATCGTCGGTCGGGTGTACTGGGTTTCAACTTGATGGTGAGATTGGAGGTGGCTCTTTGCAGGTAGGGGACCCGCCTCCATCATATCCCTCAGAATTAGCACCCATAGCCAGAGACCCAACGCTAGTACTAACATGAGTATTTCTTTTCTGGAGACGGCGTGCTGAGACTCATCTGGTTCGACACTTGGCTCGGGAAATGGTTCTGGAGTGGAATCGAGACTCCATTGACGAACCAACGGGTCCCATGGTTCTTCAGAGCCTTGGGACCATGGTGGGAAGGCTAGCAGTAGCGGTGAAGACGGCGGTGGAGGCGGAGGCTGAGGATGTTGGGCAGGTTGCTGGCGACTACACAGACACAGCTTCAGTATACTGTCACAAGCAGACAAGAGTCGCTCGAGTAGGTACTTGTTATTCGAGTAGGTTCGTGTAGCCATTACAGCCGCTTCGAGAGCTTCGAGAACTTCGAGGAGTATGGTGAGCAGAAACTCGAGAGGCTATCGGCGAGGCGGTATCATGTGGTGGTACGCTGTCCTGCAATAGCACCTAGGATGTACATCGTGCGACTCGGACTGGCAGCGGCTTGGGGCGCTTTGTCCTCTATTCCTACCAAGTCGGACACGAGAACATAGCCATAGTAGCCTGGCGCAGCATCACTCCTTTGTCCTTCAGTTAGCGTTGAAGTCGACAAAGGCACAGAAACATAGGAGCTGGAGAGAGAACCCTTTGAATACGGTGAAAGAAGTGAACAGCTCAGCAGAGTAGCTTGATGTTGTCCCCGGGTTCTGTGGTTGAACCTAGTATTGTTGTGGAAGACCTTAATCTCAACCTCGCGCTTAAGCAATGGTCTTTGCAATGCCCTTCGCAACATGCAAGCTCAGTCCCATATTACTGATCATAGGGTTGACGCCACTAGCGCTTGGAAGGATACTGGCATCGGCGACGTATACATTCTCTGTGCCCCAAACCTTCCCGTCTGGGTCCACAGCACCGTCCGCAGGAGACGCCGACATCCTACAAGTACTCATCTGGTGAGCCGAACCCATACGAGTGGTCCGTGGGTCGAGCAGTGAGATACCTTTGGTCCTGATACCCAACAGCCAGTGTTCGAAAGCCTCATCGTCAGTCGGGCCCTGGACTTGAGATGATGTCCTGTTTGATAGGCGTACAGATGGGCGCTCAAACACGCTGATACTTGGGCTGCAGATCTCAATAGTCTCAGCACCCATAACGTAGTGCATGCGTGCGGCTACTATTGCTCCTTCAAGCACGTGTTCCCTGTCCTTCGGTGAAGGAGTGTAGCTAACCTTCACTATTCGCATGTCATCACGGTCCCCATAAACATACGACTTCTTCAAATTACTGTCCTCAGCATGATCTCTTACCATAGCAATGAAACTGAAGGCGTGGCCATGACGCGCGACCCGCACTTTGTAATCCAGCGCCGATTCAAGCACATCGCTGCCTTTGACAAGAGATAGGTGGGGTCGAAAAGGCAACATAGTCCCAGCCATGTCGGGTGTGCCAAGCATAATTTCGATCTTTGCACCATGGCCTTGACCATCAAGGTTCTCGAGACTTGACATAACGGTTGTCAAGATGGCTCCATCCCACGGGTCAGTACGCTGTGAGTACGTAGCGTGTACCGGCACTACCGGATGAAGGTGAAGATTAGAGCCAATGTTTTTGTTGACCTCGGGCGTCATACCAGAGCGGTGCAGCAGCAGCGGAGTATGCAGTGTTCCAGATGAAATAATGATGCGTTTAGCACTGATGCGGAGTTGACGCGTTACATCTCGAGATCGCGACGTCCAGACAGCCCTCACGCCAGTAGCCACCCGGTCCGAGGTCCGGTTCTCGTCCCATATGATCTTCTCGACGAAGCACCCTTCAATGAACTCAACACCCCTATCAGCAGCAGCTGGTAGCCAGAAGGTTGCTGGCCCCTGCTTCGTCGAGCTTGCGCAACCCATGCTGCAGCGACCGCAATAATGG
>Ga0066648_10001235_pt1 | contig 14412 bp, 13 predicted proteins | sample CryGeyCG12114_NA_FD_59537 | JGI IMG/M metagenome (GOLD analysis project Ga0066648, IMG submission 59537) | Groundwater microbial communities from aquifer - Crystal Geyser CG19_WC_8/21/14_NA | ecosystem: Environmental > Aquatic > Deep subsurface > Groundwater | place: USA: Utah: Grand County... | reverse complement strand
CTCTATCATCGATAGCCAGAAGAAGGCAAAGCGCACTACGCGTCGCAACAAGCCTAATACCAGAGCTGCGCCCATTGGCGGTGTCAAGAAGACAATGAAGCCTGCCAGACCAGCTGTCAAGCCCGCTGCTGGCCCAGCTGCTAGAGCGCCGAAGAACAGCAAGATCGTCGTCAGCAGCCTCCCTCTCGATGTGACAGAGAACCAGATTAAGGTATGTCAACAATGCCTGTCATAGGCCCTGCAAGCCACAAACTTCGAGCTTCATCCTTCTCCTTTTCGAAAAGACTTCTATTCTGCATCTGCGTACTGTGGTCTGAAAACCGGTATTTCCAAGTCGAGTCCCAACTGAGAGTATCTATGTCCTGAATGCGATTTCTCAGCCCTTGTTGTCAGGATGCTTGCGGGTTGCTTCTCTGTTACCTACGGCAAAGTCAGGTCATCACACGCCCCCTGAGGCAATTCTCTGCGAACCCGCGCACGAAGAAGCCAAAACATCAAGCAGAAACGGCGATGGATATCTGCTGGCCATACCCGTACGACACTGGCCGTCTCATGTGTTTTGCGCAGGTCTCGATCCACTATAGGACGCAGACTGAGACCATATGTACAAGGATCGGTACACTGGAACTCAGCAATAGCCGATCATTGTTCAATGGACCTCTACCGACCCAGAGGATGGAGACAACCATGTGCCGCGCTTTCAGAAATTTGCATCAGCACAACCTTCGCGGCATTTGTTCAAAAGTCACCATAATACTAATCACCTATGTCAATAGGAATACTTTGGAAAGTCAGTCGGACCAATCAAGAAGGTTTCTCTGCATTACAACCAGCACGGCGAAAGCAGAGGCATTGCCGACATCACATTCATCAAACCAGACTCTGCCGCCAAAGCTGCGAAAGAACAGAATGGAATCAAGATCGATGGTCGACCGATGAAGGCAAGCAAATCGCAACACTAGCAAGGGGCTCTTTCTAATACACGAGACAGGTTGAGGTGGTTGTTGATGCTAGTCATGCTCCAGACCCAGTTCCCGTCAAGAGCTTGGCTGAGCGTGTCGCGTACGCCAACCCGAAGTCGAAAAAGTCAGACCCACTGACAAAGACCAGCGCCAATCCAAAAGCACAACCCAAGTCAGCTACCGCCAAGAAGAACGACCCGAAGGACAAGAACAAGGCTGGCAAAGCCAAGCCAGCTCGCAAGGCGAAGAACGCTCGACCGAAGCCCAAGACAGCGGAAGAACTCGATGCCGAAATGACGGATTACTGGGCTGGTGGCGCTGGCGCCGCTGCAGGTGCTACAGAAGGTGCAGCCGCCAACGGTGCCACCGCTGCAGCTGGTGATGCTATGGAGGAGATTTCTGTGAGTTCATGCTGTTGATGGGCAAGAGCAATACTAACATTGACAAGTGAGCGGTTTTTCGAATACTGCCTCTCCGCGCTTGACCGGCCACATGGCTACCGGCCCCTTGATCGTCTTCATCTGTAACAACAAAAATACGACATTTTCTTGATGATTCAACCTCGATATTGCTTAGAGTAGCTTGGATGCTGGGACAAGTCGGCCTGGATTGAAACGAAACAATCGATTTGTCACGCCATTCTATCAAGGCCCTCACTGGCTGTATCGACGACATGTTTCAGGCGCGACGGGATTTGAAGCTGGTTGCTTCACCAGGTAGCACAAATAATTGCAAAGGGCGATTTGCACCAAACGCGTCTGTTCTTTCGATGGGATATAACGGGTCTTTGGCCCATCTGCTCATGTGCAGTTTTGCCTTCACACCGAGTGGAAAATAAGCCTCCCTGATCAGCGCAGAAGACGAGTTTCTGAGGACAGAGGCCAAGCCACGCTCGGCTCAAGCGCAGATATGTCGTATCTGGAACCACTACGGTCATGTTCGCAGGTGCACGAGGCAAGTCGCAGGCTGGAACAGTGCTACTACGGCCTCCTGTGTCAGTACCTACTCTGGCCGGCAATCCTCAGCCCAGCATGAGCAAATCGGCCACAGACGCTCGGTTGGGGGTGCTGGGTGGCGTCCTGGCTTATCTGCAATGGTGCCGCCTGCCGCCTGTTCAAGCTTACTTGCACTGTGTGGTTGCCAACGGGGTTGCTGAGCATTTGCACTCGCTACTGATCAGGGATGGTGGACCCTCTCTTTGCGAAACCCGTGCCGTCCGAGTCTATGGATTCAGCATGCATTCTACCTCAAACGACCGCTACAGGACACTATTCGACCCATAACAGCGCCCGCAAGTCCGAAACCTCCAACCACGATCAATCGGTGCTCGCCCAAGAAGGCTGAAAGGACTCACGACACTGTAGTTGAGGTCTGAGCGCACTGACCTCAGGTTTGTTTCTGTTCACCTGTTCTATCCTACCGTTTCATTTCAGATTTATGCTTATTTCGGCTCGAATGGCTGGCCAGCCTTCTGCAGCTACGTGTGGACTGTTAGATGTGCACATAGCCACGGCACAGCAATGACCGAACATGGCCAGCATAGCATCGGCAACCTCAACATTACCACGCATAACCACTTATCAGAATCTGTCCAGGTTATGTTCAACGATCAGCATGACGTCAATCAGAAATCCCCACCCAGCGTAGCAACATTTCAACGTGTTCACGGCAGATTCAAGGGTTGCTCTCAACTACGACATCCACAATCGCAACCAGAACACGGCTGTCGCTTCTACGTCCCATCGACGATCATCAGCTACTATCAACTAACGACACTTCAAGCCATTTCCCTGGGGATATTGAAGACTGGCGATGAGATGTCCAGATTACATGGAAGTGCGTGACATCTTGTCCTGCATGTTACTTTTTCATCATCGTTGCTCGCCTTGTGCGACTCGTTGGGGAAGAATCAAAGCACAGATCCACGTTGCTGAGCGCATAGCAGTGATGCATGTTTAACTTTCCCCATAGCATCCCTTAGACTACTAGGCTGTGCTGTGCTATCCGTCATTCTCGTGCCTAAGCGCTCTTTTATTGACCATGCATCGAGCTCTCTTGTGCGCTGTGCGCACGACATCGAACTGCGTACTATATTGTAGGAACTGGCTTGACTTGTTCGGTGGTATCCCCAGGTGAATCCGAATAAAGCAACGCAAAGCAACATGAGTTAATTGAAGAACAGGGCCTGATCATGGGACATAAAACCGACAATGGCAATAGCACCTACGAGAACGAAGCGCAGGCGAGACTCGGCGGGCGTGGCAGGGTAGGCCGGTGGAGGAGAGGACAAGTGGTGTGCCCGACGTGAGTCCAGGGGTGTTCGGGAATCGGAGTGCGTAAGCGCCGGGAGAAAGCGAGTGGGCACGGTTGATGAGTACTTACGTAGTCAGCCAGACGGTGCAGGCCTGTTCGATGAAGGGATGGGCGTGTAGCGAGCCTCAGAGGAGACGCGCACGAGAACGTTCGGTGTGTCAGGACTACAGGGGGGATAGCAGACGATCCTTCTATCAAGGTCTCTTCAGGGGTACCGCGCTGAAGGACGCAGAGTCAACTACCTGCGTCTGCTGCCTGCGTGGTCGAATTTGTTCTGGACGAAGGAGAAATATTCTCATTCGAGCTTGTAATCTCCTTGTTGGAGCTCTTTCGAAAGTGCATGTACGGTCTCAATCCATATGGATGCTCTAATCACTATTAACACAGAATACAACGTAGTTACTGTTCTAACACAACCGAGACATGTCACCCTGACCAAAATCCCTGCTTTCCAATGCCATTATTCCTTTAGTATATTCATCAATCGTGATACCGTGGATTAAGGTCACAGCACCCAGTATCTGGCTTGTAGGCCCGTCCATGGTCTTGCTATCATATCACCGCGCCTGTTTTATGGATCGGCCTCTTGCCATTCCCATTCACTTCAGGACATGTTGCAAGAGTTCCATAGCGGTCATAGTTTCCCGAAATATTCCTTCAAGATCAGGCGCTGCTGGCCGGCGATCCTCTACCGATAGACCGTGATGAATTTCGCGGCGGTGCATCCAACGCCAAAGCAAGTCTCATTCCTGCACAGATGCCATAGGTGTTTGTAAAGGACAGTCTGCTTAGATCTGTTCATACGACGGCTGTTGCTGTGGCGGAACTATGGGGACAACAGGCCGATTGTGTTGCAGGTCACGACCTAAGTCGAATGGTTGACCTGGCACGATCTGCCTTTGGATCAATGGATTGTGTCCTGCCACGTCATTGTTAGGGGAAAGGGGTGTCGGAGGTCTGAAGCGATCCCTCCACATGCCTCCTCGATCTGGACTCTCATCAAAGATGAAGGGATCGAACAAGACGTCCTGTTGGGGAATTTCCGGCAGCCAGCCACCTGAATTCTGAGGTCGTTGTTGTGCAGCCTGGTAACCCGTTGCCTGCGGTTGGACTTGTTGCACAAGATTCGGAGGAGGTTGTGCGAGATTCTTGTTATTCAAGAAGGCTGGGTTCGGGAATTGCAAAGGCGGATTTGTATTGTTCTGAACTTTGTTTCGTCGCTGGTGTTGAGCATCTCGTCTCCTAGCCATATCCGCTCGGAAGCTGTGGATGCGATCACCTGTAGCTAACAGGTCGTGCTGATCCGTCTGGTTCTCAATGGGAGGTCCTGCAAGTCGGCTATCGACCGCTGCCGTACCTTGTTGCCATACGCCGTGAAAGATATCTCCACCAGCTTGTCTCCATTGCTGAGGAGCGACGTTGTTGCCCATAAATTGATTCTGAGGCCGTCCAAGATCCGCATATCTCATGCCAAATCCGTCGGCCGGGGGGAGGGAATTCAGAGGTAGAGCTGCAGCGTTGTCGCCGTACGCATTCTGAGGTTGCATTGCTTGATACTGAGGTATTCCGAAATTGATTTGTAGTGGTTCAAAGCCAAATATCGGCGCAGCTGCCGCACGCCGATATTGTCGTCGTTCCCGAACATCTTCTCGCATGGCCGCGAGCCTTTCTCTATACTGCCGCTGACGGTGTGGCGCATGAGGAGCTGCAACCGCAGGCGTTTCAGCAGCGGCCTTTGCTTTGCCTGTCTCAATCTGCAAAAGACTCTCCTCAATGGTGTCATCTTCAGCCTTGACCTTTTCAATCGCTTTTCGCTCAGCATCATTTGCATCTTGGTCGTGTCGTTCGATTCCCCTAGTATCGTATAGCGGGCACCTAGGGTGTCCTGACTCTTTTCTTTGAAAGTGGTCATATGCGTCTCGGAGGTTAGAAAGATCAAGTTTGCATACGTAACAAATTACTGCTCGACATGTACACCTATCTGTCTGTTAGTGTATAGCTCCGAATCAGAATCATATTTTAGCACTCTGAGAAAGAAGTGAGGATACGGTCAATATGCTTGTCAGCGCCGAAAGTGCCAGTTACAAAAGCTCCTTGACCCTTCTCACGCCTTTCCATCGCTTTGAACCACATCGAGTGGACACGTGGGGGAGGAACTTACCTAAGCTTGTTACATCCATATTCTTTGATGATCTTCTTGTTACATTGCGGGCAAGCTCTCATCATTGCCTCCGATCGGGCTTCTTCAATTCTGTGTCTAGCGTCCAAGCCGCGGTCCTTCTTGACATCTTCGCATGTCTTAGGCAGATGAGATGCTTCGTGGCATTTTCGACACGTCACTTTCGCACAGTTGGGGTTCTGACAGCTGAACACGGGGGCCTCTTCAACAGGGTCGCAGATTGCTTTGAAGTCGCAGAAGGGACACTGTTCCAAACCCTCGATGTTCGCAGCAGCAATTTCGGCTTGCTGCTCATTGAACAGTAGACGGTCAAGCGTCTTGATAGGTACAGCTCTCCCAATCCCGTCCATATCTAGTTTCTCCTGACAACCACTTCCGTCCATACACAGCATTTCGTGCTTCATCAGACCAAGCTGATTATTGGCGAGGCTTTCGATGCACGTAAAGCAGAAGGAATGTTCTCCAGAGAATGCCATACACGACACTGCTCGGTTCATCGGTACTTCGTCATCGAAGCAGCATTGACACTGAAGGATCAAGCCATTAGCCTTCTGCTCCTCCAGATTCGCCTTCTCGGCACCGATCTTTGCTTGATCGCGGCTCCAGCGTAGAAGTTCCCGTGCGACGTGCTGGCGAACGGCTTGTAGCTCTGTGACAAGGCATGGATAGTATTGTGGATCATGGTATGGCATGGAACGCTGGTATTTCCTCTCAAGCTGCGTACGTGGATGACGCGACCTGTGATAAGGCTTGTCTTTCCGCGTGTAGTAAGTGGACTCGGTTTCGTGGATGTGTAGGTAAGCGTCCCATATTGTTCGCTTCTCATGGGCAATCTTGCTAATGTAATGAGTGGGTACGTGGTCAAATTGGCTTGCGAGCAGGATGATGGCATCTTTCTGGTATTCTCGATAACCACGGTGGTCTTTATCCCATTTGATTGTCTTTCCAGTGTCGTCTTCGAACACGTCTCGCTCCTCATCATGCTGCTTTTTGGCCTTGGGATAAGTCTCCATTTCGAGAAGCCCAGCAACAATGGCTTCGATGTCAGGTAGCACTTCTATTTGATCCACATTGAAATTCCATGATGCGTGTTGTGTTCGTAATCTCTCCAGCACGAATTCATGTTCCACATCAGGCAAGACTTCAAGGATGCGAGCCAAGCATTTACCCTCAGTAGGACTGATTGGCGTCTTTTCAGGATTTGCTTCGTCGTCGCTTGTATCGACCTCAATCGACTCGTCAATGTATGGGCCGAATTCATTGTAACATACTTGTTTTGCTCGTTTCCGTTCCTCCCTTAGTCGTTTTTTCTGATCAAATTCGTCGCAGAGTTCTTGGTACCTAGGGTTGGAGTCTACTGGTAGGGCATAATGCTCGCAACCAGGGCCTCGAAACATTCTGATGTGAAGCTTGGGATCGTCGTAATATGGCGGCTGCGTCTCCTTTTTCTTTTTCTTCTTCCTCTTCTTTGCGGCTGCTTGTCGCGGTCCATCCACGGCGAACAAGTCATCCTCAGAAAGCAACGGAAGGTCTGTCTGAGGTATGAAAGCATCGGCGAAAAAGTCAGGATATGCTGTGGAGAAACCATCTTCGTCACTGTCGAACTTGAGCTGAGCGCGGGTGAAATTCGACGGGCCGGCGGCTTCTGCGGAAGTAGCTCCTAATGACAAGGACCTCGAGCCATCAAGCATTTTCTGTCGTTTCCCATCTGGCTGGGGTGGCGGCGATCTCTCCAGGTCCGGTCGAAAGGTGGAAAGAGCCGGTCTATTTGTGGAGTAAGCCTGCCGCGACTGTTGCAGACGAACGGGGCTGTGATGTTTGACTTCCTGGACGGCATAGACGTTCTCTTCATCGTCAGATATTAAGACCACGTCCTCTGAGTGCGCAGGTGGCATGGCGGCCGTCGTGGGTAATGTTTGGAATGACGTGCCCGGCTGAGACCTGTCGAGAAGGAGAGAAGACAATCTAGTAGTTATAATATCAGTATTGCGCGAGCAATTATTCAAAATCGGCTTGTGAGCTTCTGGGTGCTGCGTTTCACTCGCCGTGTCACTCATGTTGAACAGAAGATTGAACAGTGCTGGTTCTGGTAAGCAGTGCAGGGACGACCGTGCTGCTGGTAGTGACTGCATGTAATGGCAGCTGGGCGCAAGAGATGCTCGTCACTTCCTCTAAGATGCTACTAAAGGTAAAGTATGCGCGAGTAGGTCGCCAATGCAAGATCAAAGTTCAGAAAACAGTATTGTGTGGTTCTGGTACATACCCATAGTAGTTCAAACCACCTACCAAGCTTGCCATGGCCACCGAAGTCTAGACATCAAGTTCAGCAAGGCAGAGAGAGGAGGGGTCACATCTATGAACACCGGTTAGACGTCAGGCTGAGGTGCGAAAGGTCAATGATGGATTGTGGTTGAGGAGCGTGATTGGGCGTATTCTGCTCAAGGCAGCCTTGGTGCGGGCGACCCAGACACCTCATCGAGCTTATCTAACACCAATGTAAGCGCTTATGCCATGTACGCTTTGCGGCGTGTTCATTCAGTCGAGACCCAGGTCATTCAAAATGTGCTCTTGTGTCGTGTACTCATGCAAACAATAGTAAGACGGAGAAGAGAGGGGAGGTTCAGATCACATGGTTCACCAATGCAAGGCAACGACGCGTCAAACCTACGGACCCGGACCGCGTCAGAAATATACACGCTGAGCCATTGTCGTCTTCGCGAGCTTCGTGGTCGATGGTGTTCAGTTGTAGCTTCCACAAAGAAGTTCCTCGAGCTTATTAGACTATAGTCCATGAAAGCTGCAACGGCGGCTTGTCGTTGAGTATGTCCTTTAGCTTTAAGAGGAGAACGAAGGCTGGTCACGATATAGTTTGTGGTGGGCGACTCCGAAGGAAAAGACCGCTTATCGTCGGATCTCCTTTCCTCCTCCTCTATTTCGGTTGCTAATACTTCATCACCATCACATCTCAGATTACATCTCAGCAAGCTTGGGCCAGCTCACATGCCTCATCATGTCACCATGTAGTGAAACAATGGCACGAGCGCACGGTCGACCAAGTTACTTCCCACAAACGTTTCTCTCGTATTCCAACATCCGCCCTGTGACTCAAACGGAGATGGCCTCTATGCATGTTCATAAACTTCAGTATTTCCTTTGTGCTCTGACCTGATCCAGCATCGCCGTCCCTGCATGCAAGACTAGGCACCGTTTTGGTCCCCAGAACAAGACAGATATTCCTAGGCTTGACATTCTTGATATCTTCGTAGCCATCACTCACCATGCCCGCCGCACAGGAGAATCCCACGGACTTGGTCACTGATGCTGTACAGCCACAACTCGAACCTTCAAGCCTGCCCTCGAACACCGATCCCGATGTTGTCCTCGAAAGCGCCAACCTCCCAGAATATGAGCAGACGTGGAGGCTCAACGCCACAGAATGGAAGGGGTTCCTGTCACAGTCCAGCTACTTGGATCGCGAGCAGTACCTCATCCAAGCTGATATATGCAGAGACGACGGGGCGACAGCCTGGATTCTCACTTCAGCAAAATTGCCTACCAACGAAGATGGCTCTCGGCCCATTCTCGCTGCTTGTGAGACTGCGAAAAAGAACGCATATGTTGCCAAGGATGGCGTCCTCCAGAAGGTCACAAGCCACGGAATTGGCTCTGTTTACTGCCGCCCAGAGTACCGAGGAAAAGGCTACGCAGGCACTATGATCAAGGAGTTGGGGAAGAAACTCGAGACATTCCAACAACCCAAAGAAAGCAAAGGCAGATTCTCGGTTCTCTATTCAGACATCGGCCCAAAGTTCTACGCCAGACATGGGTGGCGGCCGTTTCCAAGCACACACATCAGTCTCAAGACGATAGACAATGCAGGAGAATACCACCAGCGTCGGGCAGAGATCACCCCTCTTCCTCACGTTAAGGACCTCAAATACCAGGATCTTGTAGCTCTACCTCTCATCTCAAACCTAGAGGACAAACTCGTGAATATATCATCGGCCAATCCAAGCAAAACATTTGTGGCCTTCCAACCCGACATGCGGAACCTTCAGTGGCACTTTATGCGGGAAGAGTTCTTGGCCGAATCCCTTGACCGAGAAAAACCTCAGGTTAAAGGCGCAGTCGACCAGAATACAGGCATTGCGCTTATCTGGGTGAGGACCTATAGTGAAGACTCGTCCGACTGGCATTTGAGCGTGCTGTACGTGCATATACCAGAGAGTGTTGTTCACACAGACGAGACGCGAAAGTCCCTGTCAGCGTTGCTGCTCCGTGCGCAGTACGAAGCTCATATATGGGACATGGCGGATGGTGTTGAAGTGTGGGATCCGAGGAGAGAGGTTGTGGAAGCAGCACAGGCTATTGCGTATGGCCACGAGGTGCAGGTCATTTCGAGAGACCAAGAGCACATCTGCAGTCTGAAATGGAATGGTTCTGACGCAGGTGATGTCGTCTGGCTTGCAAATGAAAGGTATGCGTGGTGTTAGACGCGTGAGCTACTTCGCTGGTATTACTTGGCAGCAAGGTGCGTTCTATGGATCTTGGGGGGACATAGTGCTCTGGGACATGACGTAGACCATGTGCTTTATCAGTCGAAACTGCATGCTTTAAGACAATTCCTCTAGCTAAATGGCCATGTCTAACGCAATCAATACTGCCAAAATAGCGAATTGTGCATTGTCGAGCAAGTCGCGTTGAGGGTTCTGGGAGCACATCCTACCGAGCAACCTGGCCGGTCCTTAGGCATTTCTGGCTGCACATCTCGCTGTGGTACCGGCCGCGTTGCTCTGAGGCCTCGGGAGGAGGACAGTACAGTCACGTGACTACACAGGATGACGCAGTTCAGCCACCGGTTGCAGTGTCGCGAAGCCATGGCTGGAATGGAACGTCGCTGTACCTGACAACCTACAAGAACATTAGAATTTCTGAAGGACTGACCTAAAGACCATCTGCCGCAGTGCACACATACTCATTAGCAGCGAGAGCGCTATACCATCAGCGTCCCCTACCGCCACATCAGCGTCAACAAGTCCACGGCCATCCGTCATGGCCTCAACTCAACTTCTCTAGTAAGCCAGCTCACTTCTTTCTGATGCTAAAGCCAGCACTGATCCTGACTCCTCTCAGCGCCTGCATAGCCCATGGCACCACCATCCTCTCTGAACACACCACTCCCGGCACAAGCAGCACAAATGCGTCCTCCCTCGCCAGCATCATCCTCCCCAAGATCTCCCACAACACCCCCCAGAAACTAACCTACACCCACGACCGCCTCTTCGTCCACTACATTGCCGACTCGCCGTCTCAAGCTTCCACCTCGTCCGCCTCCGCCGATGCCGGCCTCAGCAGCCACGCCGCCCTCACCTATCTCGTCATCGCGCCGAGCGAGCTCGGCCGCCGCATCCCCTTCGCCTTCCTTCTCGACCTGAAGAAGAAGTACCTGGCGCAGTTTCCGTCCAGCGAAACACAGTATTCCAGTCTCCCTGCGTACGGGACCGCGGCATTCAACAGTACGCTGAAGAGCACAATGTCAACGTACAACACGAGTCCGCCCACGGATTCGCTGTCTGCGGCGCGCAAGGAGATCGACAATGTGAAGGACATAATGACCGAGAACATCGAGCGGGTGCTGGAGAGAGGCGAGCGGATCGATCTACTTGTCGACAAGACGGACCGCTTGGGTGGGTCGGCGAGGGATTTTAGAGTGAGGAGTCGTGGATTGAGACGGAAGATGTGGTGGAAGAACGTCAAGTTGATGGTATTGTTGGGCGTCGTGGTCGTGTTTTTGCTGTATCTGTTCATTGGCTTTGGATGTGGGCTGCCAGGTTGGTCGCGCTGCGTGTAGAGGTACATCTCAGTGATTCATGCCGGGTGAACAAAATTCGGGCCTGAAGTACAGCGCCCCAAGTCATTCCAACAGTGCTTGGCTTGTGTCGGGGCGGCAGCCGTGGGTTATAGTGTACAACAGCCGGGCACTACGACGCAGCGCAGTACAACACAGACACGGGGCATTTTCTTTGTGAAATATCATTAGGAGTGAGCGTTCTGGTTTCAACTACTACTCGATGAGAATCTGGTTCTACTATGTTTCGAGATCCCGCTGACTGTTCTCCTGCCATGGCCGACGAGCCAGCTGTATTCGAAGGACCCTGCAGGCGGTAGCACAGTATCTGGCAACAGGTTGTGTCCGCCGAGAAATCTATACTTCGTCGCGGCGAGCAGGGTTCAGCAATCTTGTACGAGGGCATGTGGCTTGGTATGTGCACCACTGGACTAGTTAGGCCTTATGGTTTGATGCAGTGAAACTGAACATGAGTTACCTTGCCTGCTGTTCATTGCACTGAATATATCTCACGCTGCCAGGCTAGTTTGTTAACCGAATATTACGATGAAAGATTCTTGAACCGGGAGATTGATAAGTAAAATTACTATTATTTTCTATGATTACATTGCAACTCCTCGCTCTTATAATCATCAAATGTCATAAATCGTGTTTTGTACAGAGAACCAACGAACAGTGTGTCGCCATTAACGATGCTTTGCCTCCCATCCCTAACCAGTTGAAGCTTGACTCAAAAATTGGTTCGAGGGCCAGTGGTAACAGAGTCGTACACTGGAGCACGACCATATTCTTCCTCGACTGGCTCGTACCTGCTGCTAATGGGGCTAGCGACAGGTGGCTCGTATCTGTTGTTCATTGGGGCGGCGACAGGTGGCTCATATCTGTTACTCGTTGGGGCGGCGACAGATGGCTCGTATCTTGTGGGAGGAGTGGTGTCAATTGCTTCGTTTCCGTATCCTGGCTCAGTGTACTTTGGCTCTGGTTCGGCAACAGGCGGTGCCTCAGCGCGGTAGACAGGGTTCACAACAGTGGTCTCAGTCTCGCCGCTACGTCGGTTTTCGACAACATCAACCGCCTCAACGTTTCGACCACGTTTCCAGAACACGAGCTTGGAGCCTGAACCCTTAGTATAGTTGTTCTTCGGGCCGGGACCATATCGCTTCTCTTTCTTGTGGTGTCGAACCATAAGGACTTGCCAGATAGCTGATACAAGGAAGAGGAAGATAGCGATGATGGCGAGCGCAAAGACGGCAGTGTTCAACTTGCAGGCAGTTCCCAGAGTTGGGAAGTAGGTGGAGTGCTGTCCGCTCCCAACAGCATTGGTGCTGGCTAGTCCGGTGCCAAGGGGCGTGTTGACAGTGCCATTGCAGCTGTTTGCACCGTGTCGTGCGAACCAGGCAATAGCAATGAATGCACCGATGAAAAGGAGGTCGAAAAAGATAATGAGAAATCCGATGAAGGCGTTGCCGCCAAGGCAGAGGACAAGTAGTATCGTGAGCAGGATGTAGACTACCGCACCACCTGCCATACCCTCAACTGCCAACTTCCATGCCGCGATGTGGATGTTTTTGTCCGCAAGAACTGAGAGGAAGTATGAATAGATGCCCAGGATAGCACCTGCGCAGCAAAGTTGGAGAATGCGCAGGAACAAGCCGCCAAAGCGGAGAACTGCACCACCAACGCTCATGGTGAAGGTGACTGAGGAAGTTGGTCGATGTTTGCTGTTCGAAGTGAAGTCTGTGAAGATTGGCAGGTTAAGATGCAGAGGAACACGAAGGATCAGCGGTGTTAATGTACTTCATGGTAGGCACACAACGGGCAACTACGTAAGGATCATGATGAATTCGAGCATGAACCACCACTGCACTGCGTACGAGGCTCGAAAAATGCTCAGATGTCAGCGGTCCACTGTGACGTAGATAAGCCGGTATTTCCTACGAAGCAGTGTCAATTAAGCTCAGAGACTATTGCTATTGCGGCCAATGCTAACGTAGACGTGCACTTGGCTTTCCGAACAGGTCGATGACGTGGGCCACAAAGTCCTTGAGATCGTCGCTTTTAATTCATGGAAATGTTGGAATGCAGGGGGTCGTGGGCAAGCTTACGACTTTGTTCGCCTCATGATTTGCATTGCACAACGGATTGTTATTTCCGCACAAACCCCAAGTCGGGTACCTCATCACTGACGGCCACAAGATTGGTTGACATCATGGGTCAAGCCACACGCCACAATCAAGCTCATGGAACTCAGGCGCGACCTGCGCAAGTTGATGCATCTGCTGCAAGCCGCTCTGCGGGCGCCACAAAGCCAACTTCAACTTCACGAACCCTGTCGATCTTTCTTCTGATGGTCTTTCAGGCGGTTTGCGAAATTGGACTCGGCTGCACTCGCTTGTCTTTAACGAAAGAACCATGGCCTAGGCAATCACCTGCTGCATGCAACGAAACTGCAAACGAGACAAGATGGGCCACAACTTGTGGGACGTTGTGCCGTCCTCAGGGATTATGCGCTGGCGAGGCCAGTCCTGAGAGAATTGGAGTGAAACAAATACTACGACGTTCAGTCATCGGCATCCGCCTCTACGTAGTTTACAGCTCTTCGCTTTGTACCACGAGAACTTTGGCGTCTCGAACTGGCAGGCGCGACCGCTTGAGAAGTCTTCCCTGGTTGTTCTTCGTCACCGTCAGTCAGATCGGGCATGCTGACATCCTCATCTGGCTCATCCTGGTCACTCGCACTAGGTGTCAACACCGCTGATTTAGTGTTCTTTTTCTTGCTAGAAGGTGCACGCGCTGGCTTTGCCTTCGAGGTCTTGCTCTTGTCGTAGACGGACTTCGACTTCCCAATCTCGACCTTGGGAGGATCTCCTGCCTCAGAAGCAGTTTCGGCCTTGACTGATCCTTCTGTGCTGCCAGCTTCAGCGCTAGCCTCGCGAGCTGCCTGCCAGGCTGCCTTCTCGGCCCTTCTTTGAGCAGCTTTCTCTGCCGTAGACTTAGCCTTCTCTGGATCCCGAGGCTTGACCTCACGCTTCTTGGGTCGCAGCCACTCCTCAAAGCCAACATGCCAGTATACTCGATTGTCCGGTCCGCCCATCGCAACTTCTTCCTCA
>Ga0066648_10001234_pt1 | contig 14418 bp, 16 predicted proteins | sample CryGeyCG12114_NA_FD_59537 | JGI IMG/M metagenome (GOLD analysis project Ga0066648, IMG submission 59537) | Groundwater microbial communities from aquifer - Crystal Geyser CG19_WC_8/21/14_NA | ecosystem: Environmental > Aquatic > Deep subsurface > Groundwater | place: USA: Utah: Grand County... | reverse complement strand
CCCCAGAAGAATGCATCCTTCTGACTCCGTCTCTTCAATTTAATGCTGTAAACGACATTGACAAGGAAAAGGATGATTTTGAGGTTGGCTTTGGCTCAACTCTCATGCGATGTAAGGCCGTCTCTCATTATTTAGCTTGGAAAGCTTTGTGGGGTATTCGTGAAACGCTCAGATGACCGAACCTAGAAGTAAAATGGTATATACAGGTATCGTAGGAGGGATGGCCGCACTGCGCGGACTTTCAGACGTCTGTTGACGTGCTCATCAGAGCGTGAGCGGCGCATCTCTCACAACTCTTGCTGCGTTGTGGACTTGCAGGGAGTATTTGGATACGATTAGTGGTTAGATGAGAAGCTCGAGTTCACGCTATTGGGGTAGAATCTAGCATTGCCGCTGCTGGGGAAGAGCTTGTTCTGCACATGACGGAGGATTTGAGCATCTTTACCAAGTGCAGGTGAAATGCTAGCCTTGTCGTCCAAGAAGTTGATTGTGCGTATCAAGAGGCCGCGGAGCTTCTCTTCTGGCACGAGTGACCGCAGTTGTGGGTTGGGGGAGTTGAACGTCGCAGCGAGGACGAGTACATTGCCGAATTGCCTGATCAAGTTAGCTAAAATCTTCCGAGTCTGATCAATGTTGGACTTACGCGTGAGCCGTGCCTAGAATGTTGGTGATGACAAGGCGCCCAGGGATTTTGTCGAAGGCAGTTGTACTCTTGATGGCGGCATCAACGGCCTTTGTGCAGGCGTCCAGGATCCATGGATCCAGGTGCTGGTCATTTGTCCGCGGAGGAGGGCGCATTTCACTGACCCTGCGGCTTGAGGGAAGGTCGCCATGGTGAGTAATTGCGGGTGAAGTGTATTCTGACACAGTACCACTGCCAATGGGCGATTCTGAAGGTCGACTCAGTGGGGTTGCGGGACCAGCCACATTCAAAGCATAGTGTAAGGCTGGACGGTTGATGATATATTTCGCTCCATAATATTTGCCTCGCATCCTGGCTTGATTGATGTCTGGACTCTCGTGGTTATCCTCTGACCAATCCCAGCCAAATGTCGCTCCTACCCAAACCCGCCAAGCTTCCAGGTTTTCAGTAAGCAGCGGTATTATGGTTGACGACAGCTTCTCCGATTCACGCGACGAGTTGTACAGGTGGCTAACAGCATCGTTGATTGTTCGTCGAAGCTGGATTTGGTTGGAGTAGTGGTCGGCGGTGGGATCCTTGGTCCCAGGCACGTATCCTTCCTGTTCAGGATCCGCAACGGTCAGGTCGTGGGGAACCTCAAAAAGCATATCACCTTCTTTCGCGACAATGTTGCTCGGTGGGAGCTCCACTTCTGCAAGTATGTCGCTTTCCAGCTGGAGACAACTCCAAAAGGCGAAGTTGATCAGATTGCGCCTCTCACGTGTCATTTTCTTCTCTTGATAGTCCGGAGACTCTATCAAAATCATGCAGGCTCGGCATGCATTCGCAATGTACCAATGACTTGGGATAACGCGTGCAAGTTGGCCCATATATAGTCCAGCCAGCAGATTGGCTTGAACATGTGATACATCCACTCCACCAGGTAATTCGCCCAGAATGTCAGCAGCTTTGGCAAAATATGCAAGCCCAGGGATAACATCAATATTCTTGCCATGGAGATTTGAGACAGCAGGTGCCGCCGGCAAAACCTTCATATGCGGTGTGTAAGGCGATGGAGGGGCAGATGATGGCGGTCGTCCAAGATGCGGCAAATCACCATACCCCAGATGTGGTTGTTGCATCGTCTTTGCGTTGGATGCAACGGACGAGCTCTTCGGAGGTCCAGGAAGCGCGTTTTCATATCCACAAATCTTACCAAGAGCCATCACTAGCAAAATGATAGCATTTGACACAGAGTGCTCGATTGGTGGATGGTTGCGCAGAGTCGGGCGCACGCTGTCGTAATGAGGGATCGTATGGAGCTCATCTGGTGTAGAATGGGGAGACTGGCTCGACTCGCGTTTTCGCTTCGTGCCGACCCCTACGTTGTGGGCTATGTGATTGATGTTGTTGCCGTAATCCCAGCTATACTTCTTTTTAAACGCACTGACCATCTTTCGTAGGACTTTTTTGTCGAGGAAAGGGTGCAAAATATACATGCGATCGAGGTAGCTCTTGACGTAGCTATCAACAGCCTTCTTGTCAAGTAGCAGCTCGCCACTCGGGGTGACTCCGCCGGCATGGTCGTATGCTGTGTGCAAATTGTCTTCTCTGTGTGGCAACTGTCCTGTGCCCCACACTCCGCTGGGCGACGAAGTCGAGGCATCTTCATCCATCCGGCCGGAAGAGCTACTCGCAGTGGGACTAGCCACAGCGCCTTCGTGGCCATCACCTCTGTCTTCTCCTTCACCGCACCCGTAGAGTCGTAAGAGACCTCGTTCTGCTTCACCCTCGAGTACGTAGGATACAGGGATATCTTTCGGGACTAACTCGCTTATTGCTGTCCATTCCAGAAGCGCTGAAGCATCCGTACGTTTTTTCTTCTTCTTCTCTTCTTGGCTCGTATCATCTGTAGGATTGGTCTGCTGCATCTGATTTGTGCTTTTCTGCATGAAAGGTGCATTGATCGTTTGGTGACCCCAGAAATTCAATGAAGGGTCGGATCTTGGCTCTTCTTTCGTCTGCGGTCGAGATGTTGTTTTCGTCATTGGCACGCTTCTTGCATTCCTCGAATCCAGACTCCGTTTGTCTACCAGTGACTGCACAGTTGAAAGCAGACTGTTCAACTTGTCGTCTGTGGATTTTATATGGCTGTCAAGTTTGTCGCCAAGCGCGTCCACTTTTTCGCCCATCTGCAACATCTGTTTTTCTGATTTCTGAGGCGGCACATCTCGATAGGTGCAAGTCAGGCCGTTCTCTTTGCAATGTGTACACTCTGGTCTCCCTTCATCGCACTTCGCTTTTCGCTGCCTACACGAATCGCAAGCTTGAGCAGCACGCACGGGTTTGCGCCGTTGTTGCTGATACCAATCGCCAGGTGGAGGACCCCAGTAAGGCGTAGGAGGTGGGCCGGCAGAATGAGGTGGTGGGTGATAGCCAGGCGGCGGCCCCTGAGCTTGGCCTTGACCAGGCATCATTTCATGGCTTGTTGTCTGTACATGCAATGGTGGCTGTGGCACATTTACGGGACTTTCTGACGGAGCGTAAGGTGGGCGGTTGCCGTAGTCCTGACGAGGATAGTAGCCGTCTGGCGGGGGCCCACCGTTTACAGCTTGGGGGTAATGAGGAGGGGGCGCACTAGATGGTGATCTCGGTGGCCCGGAAGCACTATTTTGTCGGCTATATCCAGTATCGGGTGTGTAAGTTGGAGTCTGGCTTGGTGGTGGTGGAGGAGGATAACTCTGGGGTGGGGGATAGGAAGGATGGTGTGGCGGAGGTGCATCCGCGGGAGGCGGTCTGTGGTCGCTGCCATCGTGATAAGGTGAAGGTGCTGGATTCCATGGCTGTGGCATCTGAACGCTCTGTGGAGCAGAGTGGTGGTAGCTGTGTAAATGCGGTGCATCGGTTGGCGGCATGTGCAGCGGTGGAGGCGGACCGTATGCTGCAGCCCTTTCGCGCTTGAAGTGCGGATCGCTTGAATCCTCCATACTCAGGCGAACGTGCAAGTGCTCGGTACCATTCCTATCTGACCATCTGATATGAAGCTCGGAAAGGGATTAGGTGCTTAGTATGCTGCATGTCCGCTGAAACGTAACCGAGTGGCCTGGGTGGCAATATGGCTCATCACAAGCCCAACTCTGACCTGCGTGCCAGATGCGTGTTATTTCGAACCGGGCTAGCTACTCCTGCAGGCCCGTTGTGAATAGCACTGCTGCAGCAGCAAACGTGGGGTATAGCACCTCTTTCCAACGCAGCACATCAGCTGTTGATAACAGCTCACAACAGATCTGAACTGTCGTGCAGAACGGTGTCTGCCGTGACGCGAGCTATTCGACTTGAAGCACTCTTTCCCGTCTATCCTCTTCGTAGTACCTTTCAAAGCAAACAGGATGCGTTCGAATGGCCTACAAGAGCAGAGGCCTGACTTGCGCCGCTGGTCGTCGTCGAGAGTCAAATGCCCGGAGCAGTTCGAATGAGAGGACCCTGCTCTCCTAACGTTTTGTCGTTGGGCCCCGGTCGACGGCTTGGTCAATGGCTTGTCGAGAAACGTGATTGGGCCAGTGTCGACACTACTCCGACGCTCTCACGGCCACTTTGTCCACGGTTATCTGCTAGAGTAAGTCCTGGCTAGGTGGTCGAACTCTCAACTTTGCCACAACTTTGCGTATACTCAATACGAATGCTAGGACAAAATGCGCGCAATGCTTTCAGAATTGGCTCAAGCGCTAATGCTGTGGTTCTATGCGCTTTGGGCTCAATGATGAAAACAGAAAGAAGTCAGCGCAGGTGCAGTGGGAGCGATGTCGTGGAGGTACCCGTGGGAGTGGCCCGGAAACACGGTAACGATATTCTCAGCTTTCTGCGGAAGCTCGAGAAACGCACCGTGTGTGAGCTAGAACTGGATAGCGAGGCCATGGATGATGATAGCAGAAAGTAGTGGTCCCGAGCATAAAGCAAGTGTCCAACTACTACGCGAGAGTGGGCTTCGATGGTGGAGTTTGGAAGCAGCTTGGACAATAGAGTAAAAAGTGGAGGGCGCATCTACTAGCTGAAAGAGATATCCTAGTCCTCGCAAGTTTATCCCACTTCTCGGCCAAGCTTTGTAGATGTCACGAATAAGCCGTTGAGTTACCACTTATGAAATTTCGAGTTCAGCAGTGCGCGTAAGAACTCTAAGATTGATCTACCTCGCATGAGAGAAGGTTGAAGGCGCTCTCACGCCTGCCCAGATAGTACAAAACTCTCCAGGCAAAAGACACGCCTTCGACAGTCCTGTTGACGACCACCTTCCGGCAATCTCAAGAGCGTGAAAGTCAGTCAGCGTCATGTGGGCACCTGAATGACCCCCAACCACCTTTTGGGTCGACACGAGCGCCCCTCGTCCGCGATCGCTTGACCTATTTCCGAGCAGACCTACACTCAACCTAATTCGGCCTAAGAGCATACTATGCAGGTGAATTGAGCGGAGCGTACTATCTTGACTCTTTTACGACGAGTCAATGGCGAAAACAAGCTTACAGTGCTTTGATCGACCGCCACTGCAACTCCTATCTCATCTTCGACCCAGCACTTGATGAGGACTGATTAGTAGATCGTTCCATAAGGTATACTGTGCGCCATGTATGGTCTCATGGACCGCTACGAATCGTCCTCGTTGTGTAGCAGTGTGCAGGCGTAATGATTGACATTCTAGGTAGACCAATGACGAGCCAAGCGCAGTGTCGAGGCTCAGGGCTCTTCCACTAGACTGTTAAATGGCGGTGGATAAGCCTCAAGTCTTGTCTTTGTTTGCCGCATAGTTGTAGCCGACGAGAGGCAGGTTTACGAGTTTTGACCATGAACAAATTACGTGCGTCTGACGGTTGTATTTAATTTGTTCGCTGTCGATCTTTCATACCCGTCGTATTTGAGCATTACCTAGGTAATATCGCCTATCCCGTGAGCGCCATGGATATGGTACCCCACTTGGAACCGTTCTGAAAAAGCTTTGTTGTCAGAAATCTGGTTGTTACGACACGTGAGGGCGGATCAGCTGTTTCTATCTACGTAGCGCATTGTTTACTGCCAGTACGGGTCGGTAGGATGGAAGTTCTTGTCACTAGTAGCATTGCCTATATGACTAGGCACAAACCAATCTTTCGTAGGAGACTTGCACGTGCTCAAGCGGACGCGGTAGGCTCATCGAAGAGATTCGTCTTCTAGATTGATCCCCTGTGTTGTTGGATTACTGGTACCCGCCCACCACGAATGCTGACCTTGTGCACCATGTGGTCTGTTGGCTCCATCACGGCGCGATGTTATCGTATGTAGTGCCGACTGCTGCCGCTCTCTTCGGCACGACGCACGCAATTCGAGAAAACGCATCTCGTTCATCGTTTTTAGGTGGGAACAATTAATGCTACGGTACACTCCTGTTCCACAATCACGTTGGAGCCATGCATGATCTTTCTAGAAGCTGGATATCTCGCAAACTGCGGATAGCCAGGATTGCGCGATGGAAGATCGTTCTCGAAATTCCTTCCCAGATAAGGCCTTCTGCCCTGGAGGTGCGCGTCACTTATACTAGTGATCGTTGTTGCATGCCGCTATGCTTGCGAGGTGTTGCCGGTTGTCAAGAACACAAACACGAGTAGCATGCCTGCTTTGCGGCCCTCAGGATGACAGCTACATTATTGGCAGCACCTCACTATCTTGCAGACAGCCCGCTGTGGAACCACATCGTAGACACAGGTCGTGCTCGCAAAGAGCAGGCCAATCCATAAGAAGAAATCGCGATCGGTAACAGTAATAACCAGAAGGCTAAAGGTGAAACACTCCCGCAGCTGATGCAGTGGGTTTAATTTATTCTCCTCAATCAGCGAATCATCGCCAGATACATCAGTTATGCCGCTGCATCCCTGCATGCCACGTGTGGAACTCGTGGAAGCCACGATGTAATCAAGCATGGTGAGTCCTCAGCAGATACTCCATCTGCGTTAGTCCTGCAACATGTAACGTACGCATTCGGCACTTCTCCCAGCGGCGGAGATCGGTTAGAGTAGCTTCAAACTTAGGCAGGAAGGATGCTTTGTTCACAACCATCCCCGTCTTTCTCGCGGTCGAAAGTTGAGTGCTATGACTACCATACGGTACTCGGGAGTGATGTCGCAGACAAGCCTGAATTACGCAACGGCGGCTCGTGTACCAAAGGAACTCGGAACACTTCTTGCCATGTGGTCCTGCTCCTTCTGACACCCAGTGACGTCTTGCAGTTTTGCCTAAGCGAACTTGGAAGGGCGTCCGCCGTCTTTCGTCCTCCTGACGAGGTCAACACGGCTCGCTTGCCTCTCTGTCTTTGACCACTTTGACCTCGCTACACAGCTTGCTGTTCGCACCGCATTGGTTGGCAGACTCCAATAAGTTCCAGTGTCGAAACCTACCTCGCTCTATCGATTACAGGTCGGTGGTTCAATAGCGTCTTTGGCATAGAGCACCGCGACTACAAACATATACGAGAAAGACGATATGGGCTGGCAGTTCATTTATTATGGTTTAGACGTCAGCCCTCTGTGTGCGCAACGCACGTCGAAGACGATGTTCGTTGCATTGTTGACTCGCTTGTGGATTGAACACCTTGCTCGTGCGCGGCCACGTATCCTTCGGTACCGAAATAATCACGATTTGAAGTGTAGATCATATGTCGCTCGAGAACAGCTTCTGGAACATGTCATCGAAGTCGTCAGCAAGAATGACCAAAAATCCTGCACGTTTGTGGCTCCTCACGCTTCAACATCTACCCAATGGCACGAGCATGGGGGCCTAACGCCACATATCCGGTCCGCGGCTCAACAGCTGCACTTCCGTATTACCAGTGCCATGGATCCGGGTACAGTCTGACGGTGGTGCGGGAGCTGCCAACTTCGGCCTTGTACTGCTTACCCTTCTGGTTGAATTTTGCTCTGCAGCGCGAAGCAGATGATACGCACGGTACTAAAACCATCGCTAGACTGACTTCTGGTCCAGGATTGCTGGATCAAAGTGATGAGGCTCCACCATAACGCTTTCCTAAAGAGGACATTTCGAGAAGGGAATCGAGGTACACTAACGATGATCACCACCCACAAACCTGTCAGTGGCGCCTCTTGCTCGCTTCGCCGCATCAATGCCCAATAATGTGACTGGCGGTTTCACACCAACCGATGATCGTTGAGGCGAGCTATCGTTTAGAACGGTGATCATCGTGACCTCTGGCAGCTTTATCCACATCGCTTGGGGCATGCCGGGCCGAGTACTACTGCTAGGGGCGAAGCAGCCTCGTTCGAACCAGCTGAATTCAGGTGCTTTTGATCCGTTCTACTTGCAGACCCGAGGGTAACGATGTCATGCTCGACGTGTCAAAAAAACAGGCAAGAACAATGCAGCTCCTGCATCAAACGGGCCCTTGCCATGACCTTCGCGAGGCCGAACTCAAACGTGGTAACCTGTTGACAAATCATTGTCTATGGCACGTCGTTTCAGATTGCCGAGTTCTAGCTTGAGAGTGTCGATCATCTCCTTTGGCCTGTCGCGTACTGTCCTGTTATGGTGATCCTGACTGTAGCTTGGGCTCTTCCATTGATGCCCAATCTAGAGTTGCGAGCTTAAATCCAATTTTAATAATTCACAAGCAAAGCGCTATACATCTATGACCATGTCTAGACAGGCCGACCATCCTGTGCCGCTGATGGGCGCTTCGGGCCCTATCAGTTACGTAGTAAGCATGCGTTGGTATGAGAACCAGTCGTCAGCGTAGCAGTGGAGAGGTTTCCCAACCTCGACTCATCTGCACGGTCGAACTTTTCGCAGTTCTGCCATTAAGAGCTTCACCCGATAGCGCTTCGTATTATCTTCGAAGGTAGACTCCGTCTTGTCGTCGCTAGGAACAGATCAAAATCGATCTCGTTTTATCTCGTCGCAAAAGTGCTTATTGTGTTACTAATCGCGCCAGATACAGTATGTCGCGTCATTTTGCGCGCGTCAGCCCGACTGGACGCTGAAGAACCGCATGCCAGCTTCAGCCCTTCCGGGGAGTATTCATTGACAGCATTGATTGTTAATGGATCAAGGGTGATTGCAGCCAACTGTCGTCGAGCTGTATGATAGCCTCACGTTCTGTGGGTATATCATGAACGGCGAGTGCTTCTTAGGGATCGCCAAATTCACCTTCATGTTCACTTCCTGAGAGCATTGAGCCTGCCTTGAGGCGTGTTGGGCTCCTGTCAGTCTCAATGCCTGTTTCCGAGGTAGTCAAGGTACTGCCCTACTTGCGAGAATGACAGTATTACAGAAAGGGCAGTCATTCACATCTGCTGACCAAAAGCAATTCGACATTACAGATGCAGTCAGTGCGCGGAGCAACGGATATCAACGGGTCAAAAGTTGGCTTCTTACCCGCACTAGCCCGGATCGAGAGCTTATCCTTGCCCCAGGTCTGCATTCATATCGGTGCCGCATACATGGTAGGTTCTTACCTTCGAAAACCATCTGATTTCGGAATTTCACATCGTTGAAGCTGCGGATTGATGACAAACACTGACACATCCCCAGCCTCCGCAAGAACTAGATGGTCGGTTCAAGCACAGTTTCAGGCAGGTGTCACACGGCTTTCCTAACGGCGAATGATCGAAGTACTGTACAACATCATTTGGACACCCCCTTAATCCTTGCAACATCACTTTCTCAAATCTTCGATTGGCCTGCAACGACTTCCTTCACCAACTTCAAGGCATGGATAGCAAATGCTAGCATATTTTGCTCACGGTCTGTGCCCTTACCGGTATCAAGCTCAGTCTTCTTAGTGCCATGCTCACTGGCAACTGCTAATGCAACATAACCACTAGCATTGTGTCAAATGGGATGTCTCAAGGATTTGCGATTTTCCGAAAAAGAACTTACGGTGTTCTGTTTGGTGTAGATCCCCCAGTCGGTCCTGCTGTGCCGCTCTGCCACTTGTTAGCTCTCAAGCCATCCGAAAGTGTCCTGCATGAGAGAAAGGCCACATGACATGCTTGGGAAGATTTGATTCGCGGGTCATCGAGCACTCACCTCAGAGACGCAGTACGTGGACTCCAACTTTGCTCTGACGTTCTCAGCTAAGCCGGCCACAATATCTGGTGTAGGACCCTTGTATCCGTCGATGTTGGCTTGGGTCCAGCCTGCGAATTGGATTCGTGATTGCAGCGTGTATAGCTGGAGAGCCATCAGTAGATTGCAGCGTATTGTCATTAGAGAGATGCCATGGAGGGTGAAGTGTTAGTGTGCGCTTACAGTCAGTCCACCCTTGTAGATGCCGCCTAGATCAGTTTCTCAGCATCGGCCCGTTAAGCGGTGATGAGCACAGCTCACTCGCTCCTGGAGTAGAAAGCAACGCCGCAGAGATCAAACCTCCAGCAGCTGTTTCTGCCACGGATATTGTCTCCTTGCGCTCTTTGAGCAGTTGCGCTACATCGGCGGCTATCGCTCGGAGGCTTTGAGGTATTACTTGTTCCGCCATCGTTTGAAAAGTCCGAAACGTCGATCTTGGTATGGTAGTGGTGCCACGTAGAGATGCTGTCAAATGTGATAGACGGAAAAGTCGTGCCTGTATCAATTACGTGATGGGACTCTACATATCTGCACCTCATCCGTAGGGGCAACGCCGCCGACGCCTCGGCTGACAGCAGACACGTTTGGGGGAGCAGTGAGACCAATGTTGTCAACCAATGAAATCATTGCAGATCACGTCGAACTTTCATGCCCTTGACTTCGGAAACTCGAAATTTATTCTTTCGTGAGATCAACGCTAATAACACTAACAACATTGCGTCTCTGCGCCTGTTGTATTCTTTCGCGAGCTTTACGCTCCCATCGAGAAAGTGCAATGTGAACAAGCGTGGGACCCCTATCGACGATCTGACATGAAGTCTGCAAGTAACATGCTATGAGAATCCTGCGAGCCGTGAATAGTTAATGATATCTACATACATGATTAAAGACTGTCCTCAAGAACGTTTCATCGACAAATGGCAATAATATTAGCTGCGCAAGCTGCACCACGTCAGATTCTTTTCCCATTGAGCTCCAAAGTCCTGAAGGCTAGTACAATTCCAGACCGCGAGGGTAATCACTTCCCACGATCAACTCGCAGCTCCCATGCGTACACAAGTGCTCAGGCATGATCAAGGACGGCAACAGTCATAACTGGTAGTGCGGACTCTATGCTTGCTACTAGTCAATGTGGACGTCGCCGTTGCTTGCTCGGAAAGCAGGACAAACAATGTGACAATCAACGCGGACGATGAGCACTTGCTGGCCTCTACTCACGGCTTTATTTTTCGTGCTCAGAGTCACATGCCACGATGCCGGTCTCTTTCTCCTACAGCTTCATACCAGGTGGCATTAGACGCAGCAAGAGGGTTCAACCTTCTGCATTACCTTCAACAGCTTTAAGCAAGGCACTTGCACCAGTGCAGCTGAAAATGTACGGTGACCAACCTGACCGGCGACATACTCGATTCGGCCACCTGTATGATGGGCATGGTTGTAGCTGCTGTCCGATTTACGAGTCAAAAAACACAGATAGACCCGAGGAGGAAGGAACGTCTCAAAACAAGCATCTCACCCCTCGTCTACCTCGTCCCCCTCGTCCGTACAGAGCCTTCATGACAGAGAGGACGTACTTTCCACCAGGGCCTTGTTCAGATACTGGTAGATTGTACGGAGGCTCTCCCACCCCGATGCATGTTCGAGTGCTTGATGTCAACCGTCAGCCACACAACCTTCACAATGGTCATGCATTTTATCCAGACGGGATTACTGGCAGACGACTCGGGCAGCTACCCGCATCTCCACGGCTTCAGTCAGTACGCTCTGATGTGACGCCCACAAGGAATTCGAGTTTTGACACGGCGGTATCTGAAGATAGACAGTTTCACGCTTTCAACAAGAGTGAAATGGTTCCGATGGAGTTCAAAGCTGCAGCCGACAAGCTCTTTTCTGTCCTTCGAAAGGCCGAAAGGTTCCTCGAGACCTTCCTTCGGAGTTTCAAACAGGAAACAGCAGCAGCGTACATGGATCGTACCTCTGAGTGGAGGCGCAAGGTAGACCGCTACAACACAGACCTTGTCCTCCCAACTTTAGAAGTTGATAGTAAGCTTGGAAACAAAGGGCTTCCCCGCCAGCCGTGTTGCCCCCTCATCTGACCGGTGTGGCAGACCCAAATGATAGCTGTCGTGGTGATGACGAGACACCTCCGACCACTGACAGAGATACGTTCGACGAGCTGCAAGCGCAGATTCAGAAGCATGTCCAGCAGTTGTCTTGGTCACGTTTACAGAAGCCTGCCCCATGCCACCACTATGTGAATCATGATCGACAACCCGGCGCGGAGCACGACTTCCGCCTTCCGGACGATGCCAGCATCAAGCTTGAAGTTCAATACGAGATCGCGCAGGCGTTGCTGAGAAGCGTCGAGACTGTGCAACCACAGCTGGTACGGTCTGTCAAGAGAATGGACCAGGACTACATCGCAGCATGGGAAGCATTTTCCATGATAAAGAAATTGAGACGTGTCTTGAACCAGTACAGACGAGGTTGGCAAGATGCGGAGGAAGATCAACCGGACGATTGATCCAGGACGTTGACGGTCGTTCATAGAATAGTCGCTCACAAAGCTATCGATTGACTTGCCGGCAGAGCCCTGCTCATCTGGATCACCTGTTGGAGAAGAGTGATGCCTCAAGTAGGGTGAATCGGTGTGCCAGACAGACGCCACGGGCTCAGCATGGGGCCTAAGGGACTACAATCTCATGTCTGCCTCGACCACGAACCTCATACGTATCGCACTACTAGAAATCGGGGACCGTAAACGTCGACGGACACAAAATCATGCCGTACTTTCTCCTCCACCGTACCACCCACTCAAATCTCTTACTCATGCCGCTTGTCATGCCACTTGTCACGCCACTTGTTATGCCACCGGTCTACTGAATTCCAGTGTGCATAAACCTACAAGTACAAGCAAGCCGTCCCGCCTTCAGCTCTACCGCTCAAGGATTCAGACTTTTGTGGCTCCTTGACCTGTAAACCTACCTGCGCTTCTGGTGGCCTGATCATTTGAATCCTTCTGCAAGCCAGACACAGACGCATGACCCGGTTTGGCGCACTGCGAGCATCCAATACAAGCACCCGTTGCGAGTTTATGAGCTCTGTAACTGGGCATGGGTGAAGTATCCGAGCTCAGACTTTCCGTCACTTCTACTTACATCACCTCCCATCACATCGAAACTCAAATGATAACTTCCAAATATGCCATCAGACCACCTGCGTGGACAACGCGGGACAACCTTAAAGGCAAGTACATCCTCGTGCGCAATGCAAGACTTGTAGGCGAAAGTCAAAGATTTGATCGAAATCCTTTTGCTCGCTTGCTGACTACAATTGTCGCTATGAGTGGCTCGAAGGTTGATGCCCAACGTGCAACCGATCAAGCGCGTTGTGGACTGCTTCACAACCTTGAGCTCTAGGGTCCAGGTACACTGTAGTGCCGCCACTTCCCTAGCGCAAAGGGCCTGGAAACACATCTTACAGTAAGCCCATCCCAGCTAATATCACGGCAGATCTTCAGTGTTTATGTGCCGAGACCCTCTAGGTAATTGACAATTCGATACATGTATGGGCATGACAGAGGTTACCGGAAAGCTTACAATCTGTATTCAGCGAGCAAGCAAACTCTATGTCCATCCGGCCGCTCCAAATTGGAAATGCAGCACGGACTTTGACCACGAATCCTACACAGCCCACAACGGCAGCACCAGTCACTTCTTGAAGAAAGCCGGAGGCTACATGTGCAAATATCTGGAACGGTGAAGTGTGCGCTTCCTTCTCCTATGTGTGCCCAACGACCAGAATAAGATTCTGTCGGAATGAAGCATGGACTCAAAGCGACGCAATGTGAGTGATCTGGAAAGTGCTAGCACAGCACTTTCAGTCCTCCCTCCAGTCAATGGTAAGCGCACATCTAGCAACATCTTGGAGCATTGTTCCTGAAGATGTCACCGCCTGCTAGCTTTTGCGATTACCTCAACTTGAACTACCGGAAGCACATCTTTTCCCTAAGTCAAGAAGTGTTACGCTCAGAAAGTACGCAACGCTTACGGACGGAGTGCTAGCATCTTCATCATCTATTCCTCTCCGCTGATACCGATGTGTCCAAGTGAAGCGAAATCGTCCTCGAGACGGCGCTTTTGCCTCACTATCGGCCCATGCGGATTCCAGGAGCAACGATCGCGATCATAACATGCGCACAAGCACGCACCACTTGGTGGCAACTGAAACTTAGTTGATCTCAGCTGTCACTATCATGTGTGCCGCACAATCTGCATGGCATACAAGTACATCGACCAGGAAGTCCGCTCAGTTGCGCTTTAATGCGGAGCCGTTAAAAGGTAACGCGCTTTCATGCAAAGCTGATCATTTAGTCCTTTCTAAGCCTGGTATTTCCGGTACAAGATCACGATCTCATCAGCTCCACCGTTGATGGCTGTTCTTGCGAAGCCTAATCTAGATTAGAGGAACAAGCCGATGCAGATCTTTCACGTGTCCAGTGTCAGCACTTCCTCTTTGAGCTGGATCGTCAAACGCCAAGACAGCGAGGCACGCAGCAAAGTCCGTTCAGTTCACGAAACTTCGCGCTCAACTCCGGTCCGCCCCTGAAACAAAGCATCATCAATCTCCATGACAAACGTCCCGCTCGACCCAAGCTGCTGGTCTAGGCACAACTCCGGCAAGATCGAGCGGCA
>Ga0066648_10001233_pt1 | contig 14429 bp, 10 predicted proteins | sample CryGeyCG12114_NA_FD_59537 | JGI IMG/M metagenome (GOLD analysis project Ga0066648, IMG submission 59537) | Groundwater microbial communities from aquifer - Crystal Geyser CG19_WC_8/21/14_NA | ecosystem: Environmental > Aquatic > Deep subsurface > Groundwater | place: USA: Utah: Grand County... | reverse complement strand
GATGGTGATGGGGGTTGGCAGACACCGTTCTTGAGTGATTGTCAGATCGGGAAGACACAGGGATATGCGCTTGATAAGGGGGATGCTGCGAGGCTGTGGGAGATTAGTGAGGCGTGGGTTGGGGAGAAATTCCAGTGGTGAATGTGAGCAGGGACGAAACGAAATGATGACAGGGTAGGGAGCAGGTGAAGCATCACAGGTGACGTGATATCTGCGATGGCTCGTGCCTGACAGGCAATGACTCAACCGCCATGTACAAATCCCTGGTCTTATTGCTTGATGCGTCGCAGTGGCGACGGAGGTAACACCTAGGTAGTATCGGCGCGTTTCGAAATTCCAGTGGGTCACGCTGCGAACGTCGGATTCGGGTCCCCTTTCGCCGCTCTTCATGCTCCGCTGCTCTAGCTGCTATGCTCTTGAGGCGAGGGACAGAGATGAGATTGCTCGGCGGGTCAGATAGAGGAGGCTGCCTGAAACCGAAAGTCTTGTCGCGCTTGGAAAACATGTCAAGAAATGCTGGAACCTGGAATATCGTTACATGGCGGACATGCTACGTGACCTGGAGGGCGGTGATCAGGGACAAGACCCGGAGCATTTGCTTCTATGATCCCATTGTAATGCGGCGATAGCTACTATAAAATGACTGACGGGGTGCACAGGTCCACTGGTCCAAGTTCAGTGTGGGCTCCGCCAAGACCAGGGCTACGCCATCCCGCATCGAAGGTTCTCACGTGAGCTTTACCACTGGACATGGATATCAGCTAGTGAACTGGCTACCGATCCAAATGAAGTCCTCCGCCTTCTCAATTGCATTTCGTCTTTGGACAGAAGCTATATGTGGCTCCGCAGTGTCCTTCCTTCGAGCCTGCCCCGACACACCGTCACTGCCGATGCTTCCTCTGTTCACTCGGATGGAGGAGCGTTGCTTGTCTTTACCTGGTTACGTACTGTTAGTCTTTTTGGTCATTTTTCAATACATTGTGCTCAATTTCCTTACTGTGGACAAGATTAGGACGAGAGACGAGATCGTCAATGCTCTCTAGGGTGCTTCTATTGCCACTCATGTTCGATACGTACTGTTCGTTCGTCTTCGTCGCAGATATGACTTTGACAGTGCCTACTGGAGGCTCGCGACCTTGTTCTTATATCACAAGGGATCAGAACTTCATGACATATGTTCAGAGATCTACCTCAAGCGGTACTCATGCTTCGTGTTCCTGCGGACGAGACACGCGAACGTTGACGATAACCGATCTGCCCTTCCTCAGGCTGCGGACGTTCAACCGGCTGTTAGTCGGCTATGATCGCATCCTCTCGGCGTTCCACAAGCACTAGCGACGATGCAGTTCTAAATGGCCGGGCCACGGTATGTGATTCCATCCATGTGCGAGTAACCCTGACATAGTCTTGCATATTGACCATTCATGCCATGTCTTCTTCAAAGTGAAGCATGCTCTGGGCTTCCTGTCTACAAACTGATGTGTAAGAGAGTGGGGTTTCCCTACCAGCTGGAGTGGTGCCATGGTCTCATGATCACTTACATGAGGTGGTCGTGACACGTTGGTTCTTTAGTGTACCAGGACAGATTAGTCGTCTGGCTCGTTTACGACGGCAGTAAAGTGGAATCATGCTTGCTCACGTCCTTACCGCGTGAAATGCTCTATCAGATAGCTACCTGGATATCTCCTCGTTCTGCTGCTAGAGGCCACGAAGCTGGCTTATTGGGGCCTGCCCAGGCAAGCCGCTAGATTTTCAATGTGCAAATAGACACAAATTGTTAGACGGCTTTTCGCTTCATGTTTCAGCCGCAACTAGATGACTTGTTGATTTTAACAAGAATAATCTAAAAAGACGTCGCCTGCACTTTACTTCCTCCGCTAATACCATTCAGGAGTTGCTCTATCTCAGGGACTCTGCAAAAGCCAAAAGCTGGCAGAAGTACAACCCAACCACCTCATGTTCCATAGCTTTCCAATATATGACTGCTAATAGCAGTCTGCTAAACGCACCATGACAAGCACCTACATAGGGAGGTACTCTTTTTGTAACGGCCGACAGCATGCCAATCAGGCGTCCCGCTAAGTGTCATCGAACGCCCCGATACACACAAGCTTCGGTAGTGCACGCAAGCAGCTGCTGGTCCAGAGCCTCAGCTATGAACTCACGCCAGGTCAGAAAACTTTACTTCCGCTGCTCGACAAACAGCCATTCGCTATCGGTTGCGGTACTGTCCGTCCCATCACTGTCCCAGTTGGTATGCCACGAACGGCATGGACGCAAGGTAGGACTGCTTAAGAGATTGGAACAGCCAGGTCCTTGGTCAGTGGTAGCTGCAATATGAGACAGAGACAAGGTCTTGCCCAGTTCCCGGACATCGTGCTCCGATTTTAGGCCGCCTCGCGCAGTGTCTATGACTTGGGACATGACCCTCATCTGCGCATAAGCATTTTCGAGCACTACAAACCCGCGATCCTGGCAGTAGGAAAACGCATACTGGGTACAATCGTTGCAGAGGAAAGAGAAAGGTGCTCGTGAGTAGTTTTGGTCAGGAGCGCTTGGGTGATGAGCGTTTCGAAGCTGAACCCAGAGAAGCTTGTGCAGTCGCTCCGAAAGCGCCGGGTTCGAGTCTTGGGCCAGGCTGTAATGAGTACCCCAGTGTTCAGCAGCATATAGTGACAGGTCGGAGACTGTACATGGAACATGACAGGCGTTGAAATCGGTGATGTGTTCCATCTCAGATAGGACTGTACTCAGCTCAAGCTCCCTTAAGCAAGCATTTGCCATGATTCCGTGCGTGGTGTTGATACCACGTATCGGAAACGTGCTAAAGAAACTGCCCATCGACTTTCGCGCGAAAGTGACAAAGCCTTGTTGATCGACGCACAAAACTTTGTCCCATTTGTTTCTCAGCATTTCCCCCAGGATTTGAGTCTTGGCGTCTTGACATATCCCTTGAATTAATAGGAATCTTGTCAGATCATCTGTTGTCCCTTGGAGTGAAGGATCGACTCTCATGGATAGAGCAGCCACACGAGCGATTTCAGGTAACAGAAGAGGACGGAAACTCGTCAAGGTTGCGGACAAGGCGATCGAAAGCATTGCAAATTCTTCCTCCTCACACATCCAAAACAGATTCTGCAGACGTAGACGGTCCTCGGCAAAATCCTCTTGACTCAATCTTGGCATATTGTCCGAATACTTTGCACGCAATGACCTGGATGCAGGCGGCGCACCCCAAGCCTTTGCCATGATGTCTGGCCATAGCCAATGGTTGTGACCATGTAGTGGAGTCTCCGACTGCCCGAGGAGCCTCTGGACATTGCTCTCTTCCTCTCCATGCAGCCACACAATCGTACTGCTAGCATCGCGGTATATGTCGCCCATCTTGGCTACTTGCATATTCCTTTCCAGATAGTTATGTTGATCAATGCATATCGCATCTACCCAGATGTACTGAGTGACGCTCCCTCGGATTTCTTCCAGTGCATTTGCGAGGTTTCTCCTGATGTGCAGTGTCTGACGGTTCATGATGAACGGAACCTCCTCGTTATGATTTTTCCATGCGTAGGAAAGAGCTGAGTACGGCGGATGCGCTCCTAGGTGTGCCAGAACGATTTCGCCAGATAGCTCGTCGCCACGGACACCTGCATGGAGCTTGATCAGCCTGAACGAGTCGACAGACGGAAGCGGCTGATAAACAAATCCCTGTCGGATTTGCTGAGCAGCTATGTTGCCCGCTTTCGTAGCATTTCTTATACCAAGCTCTTCCCTCTTCACTCTCCCTCTGCAACGTGCGCATTTGAAATAGACACGCCGCCGCCGCAGCGGCGGCTGCCCCACGAAGGTGATTCCCACATCAATATGCCTTTGAGGTTCTGCCCACAAAATGCTCATTCTTCCCGTAGCTTGTGCTCGAGACTACCGCAGAAGTGATCGAAGCATAGAGCAAGTTCTTGTTAGTAAGGAGTCTGGCCTCCCAGCGCCACGCTATCTGTATCAGTTGATATTACTTACGGACTACCACGGGTGATCAAAGGCAGGACAAACACCTGCTCGGTTACACAAGAAACTATCCGTCTAAGACGAAGAGCGTAGCGCCCTGAAAAGCCGACGGGACATGGTTGGCTGACGATCTAGGGATCTGTCCTTGTGCTCAGGCCGCCATTTATGGTACTCACGTAGTCGAGACTGCTGACTGCATGCGTGAACCCAGTAGACTGCGGCTAGGTCGCGCGGGGCGTCGGTATGTATCATGATTGACGTGGCCACTCTTTGAGGACTGCAGCAGATTCGTCCTTCCGTGCCCACAACGTTGCGATTGAATGCGCACGGGTAGCCGATCAATTGCGATTTTATGCGAAACAGGACTAGTGCAGAAATGCGACGATCCAGACCATGACGAGACTAGCGCGAGGGGCCTTTGCCTTGTGTCCTCACAGCACGACCAATTGAGGTCGATAAACTTCCCTCTCTTTACTGCAAGGCGTACTTCTTCGCTTCCACCGGCATTTCAAATGTCCTAGCCTCGGATTGTGTCAAGCATACAGTAATGCAGAACCGACATGGGGGCTTCCGTGCCCTGGCCGATCGAAAAGATCATGGCCCAAGCACTGTGTCCCACGAGGGCGTTAAAAATTCCGCGCAAACATGAGGTCTCTTCTCGAGTCTGAGGTCGCGGTAGTCAATGACTCCTACCTCCTTGCTGACTCAACATTCAATGCCTGCCTCTGAAGCTGCAGACATATCTATCGACAGCATGGACAATCTTGTCACGACACCTGTCCTTCCCGCAAAACATTCCTTAAGCTTGAGAAGGAACCGGTACCTTTGCCCACAGTGCAGGAACGATAAACAGAGATGTGTCTGGGATGAAGTCCAGCAGAAATGTCTGCGTTGTATCAGGTTGGACCATCTGTGCAGTCTGCCAATGAAGAAGCCACGGACAGGAGCTCAGGATACGACATCGATGATAAGCAGCACGTTCGATAGATTCGGCAACGTGCAGAGTCGCTTACCACCCGAGGAACTGATCTCACCATCCACCGTTCTGGGTGATACATATGTGCAAAGTATCGACGGTTATCCGTTGACATCTTCCGGAATACTATATCATCAAGACCAGCATCAAATACAAAGTTCGAAAAATGGGGAGCATCCCGTGATAGAATCTGGAAGAAAGAAATGCGAGAAGAGTTGCCGAATGTTGTTGAAGGAGATCAACGACAGGAGAGCCCTGCGTAAGATCCTGCAATGTTATGTGGCAGAGACCTACAAGCTAGGAAAGTCACTTGGTCAATGCGCCTCCTCTGAGAAAGTCCGGTTCAACTGCAAAGCTCTCCTCGCTGCACTGGACAGAGAAATGGAGGCTCGATTCGCGACTAGCACAGCATTATTCAATGAGGATATGGGTTTGTACAAAGAGACCTTTATGTCGAAGATAACAACACTGCTTGAAGAACATCGGCGGCGAAACTTCGATGTTGGTTCGTCTTACGAAGATCATCAGACTAATACTGATGAAGTGGTCAGACTGAACAAGATTGCACAGCATGCTATGTTCCAGTCGCAGAAGAAGAAAGGTCAATATTCAGAAGCCGAAGCCATCTGCAATGGCCTCGGTGAGCATCCACATTTTTCCAAAACTGTGGAGCTCGGCTCAGACGCTCAAGCGATTTCTGCCTATCGTCAAGCAGCATGGGATCTCGAACAGCTACTTGGGCAGCTGGTGCTTGAGGAGCCGGGGTATCACGGCGCAGCGACAGATGCTCTATCATCGCATGTAGGGCTTCTGAGGACATGTCCTGCGCCTCAGCTCGCGTACCGAGTAAACGATCGACGCATGGCGTTGGTATTGTTCGAGGGCGCCGCACCCGATCGTCACCAACCCGATGCCCTGCATAGGTCATTGCTACACTATGCTGTCATGGCAGACGACGTTCCATTCGTACTGGACATCGCAAAAAGGCATCCGCAAGTCATCAAGACCACAGGACGAGATGTTTTTGGCATGTCGCCACTAGCACACGCTGCTGTGCGAAAGAATATGAGCATGTTCAACTTACTGCACAAGGAAGACGCGCCTTGGTATACTTTCGATACTGAAGGTCGCAGTGTCATGGCTCTAGCTGCTCGCGCCGGGAACGTAGATGTTGTAGGTCTAATGCTCACCTTTCGACCATACCCACTATTCCCCTGCACGGCGCTTTGCCAGGCAGTTGAAGGACGTCACGAAGGTATCGCACGACTCATACTATCTCACTACCGAGAACCATCCTGCTATGATGCGGACGGGCTCGCGATGGCAGGAGATGTTGCGCACGAGGCCGGGTTATACGCCCTTGCCGACGAGATTCGGACGGTTGCGCCCTTCTTCGGCACACGTACAGATGCACTCCAGGATATCAGCGCAGTGAGCTTCGACGACTTCATCCAAGCGAGAAGCCCACACATGCCATCTTCACATATGCTCGGTCCAGTGCAGAGAAGTCCCATGCTTGCTACGACGACGCTTTCTTCAGACGCACAAATTTTCACCCCTCCGCGACTGGCACCGTACGTCATTCCAGTACAGCCCATTGTCAGCACGCAGCATTCTCAATGGCAAATATTCCAACCAGATTTTCCATTCCAGGATACTCACACTTCCCCACCAAGCATAGTCGCAGCATCCGCAGCCGTATGTACGACCTCGCTACAGTACCCACATTTCGACGCAAGACCTTCCCAGTGATCAGAGGTACTATCTCCTGTGACAAGCCGTGGATTTTTTCATGCTATAGTCGACCATTTACATCCTATAGCGTGGGCGTGTGAGTGTCCTTACTCACACGGCATGGAACCAACGGATTAGCAAGGAGTCAACAGACCACACTCGTTCCTTGGACTTCTCCGCCAAATCCGCATCACGGGCTCTTTGTGCATCCTTCTGAGCATCGAGTACAATGTCACGAATACTCTATGATGTTACGACTATTTTATCTGGGGATCACTATCTTTGTATCGTGCATTGGCGTTCAAACAGAATAAGGTAGAGATGAACAGGGACGGCGACCATTGCATATTTGATTTTGAGATACCCCTTATGCAGTTGGTTTGGGTGCGTTCACAATAAAGGGTGACGGCTGGAGCAAGTGTGTATATACATAGCCCAGCCGCTAGTGGTGTTATTGTAATCCACTCGTATTCGAGTGCGCTGGCTTTCAGGTCGCTCTCACAAACTGGTGGCTGAAGCCGTAAACTTTTGAGTCCAAGAGACAAAACAACAGAGAAGATCCACAGAGAATATCACCAGAGAATTTCAACAGAGAATATCATTCATTTCATGGAACGAAGCATGTCTGCATACAGAATATCAGACTCTCGATCGCTCGTTCTCGCCGCGTATCTAGACTGCTGCGATCGTATCCTCATGATTGCGTCATTGTCATCGGTGGAAGGAGAGGTCGAAGAGCTTGGCCTCCGCTCGGTGACGTGGCTGTTCTTGACATGTTGCTCGGGGCCTTTGTTATCGCTTGCGAACAAGCTGCCGAAATACTCCTGTCCCGATAGTTCTCGTTGTACGTCCCTTTGCGTCTGACCAGGGATAGCATTCGAATCAATGACTTCCAACGTCATCGATCTGTCGGCTGAGCTGCCATGAACAAGATCAACTAGTTTCGATAGGATGTTCAATTCAAGTTTCAACTTGACACTGTAGACAAAGGCCTTGATGGCTTCTTGGAAGAGCTGTTCACGCTTGAACTGTAGGACTATAATCCCGATCTGAGGGTTCGTTAGCTATGGCAACGCACAACTCGTAGTTACTCACATCCATTCCAATGATAACAACATTTATCACCAGCAATTGCCAGACCATGCTCCTAGTATTTACTTTCGAGACGATTTTGAGCATGCTGATGGTCTTCCAGACATAAAGGCCGGAGATGATTACTTCCTGCAGAGTGAAGACTGTCATCTGCACGTGCTCGATGTAGAAGTATCCCTCGGGGAACGACTCCAACCCAGAATATGTAGTGCCAAAGTCGAAGACTGTAACGATCGGAACCAGGAGGAGACTGTCGATGATGATCATCCACTTCACGGCTCTTTCGATTCTCACGTTATCGAGTATGAGGCCCAGGCGCGAGTAGAGGACAAGTGATTGACAGATGATCATTGCTATCCAGCCTGCGTCAAGCACAACTTTGCTCAGCCAGAGGACACAAAGATCAAAGTACATGAGCATCATGCCGATGGTGTATGATATCACGCCGTAGTTGCAGATACACAAACTCCAGAAATATAGACCCTTCCATCTCTTAAAGGTCGCCGAAATCAGCAGTATCATCTCCAGTGAATTGTAGAGTGAGAGCGCAACAGACAGCGTGACGATGACGGAGGAAGCTGTATATTGGCCATCGAATGTCGACTTGTCCACGGCCGTCTCATAAGGATCGGTTGGTGAGGCGGCGGCGACCATATTGGGAAATATGTCTCGGGCCAGCGCATGTCAATGCTGATCAGGACGGTCGAGGCATCGCTGTCGCAGAATTACGACAGCGCTTGGATGTGGCCGTTCGAGTCGAATGGCAACGTAGACGGTCGAGCAACAGCGCCTGAGAAGTCGATGGGCAGTGGTGAGGTGTAGTAGATAGGCACCGCATGATCGCTACTCGTATCGCGGAAGTCTAGACTCCCATCTTATCTCCCACCTACCCGGACTCGTTGAGCTGACTCGCCGCATTCGATCAGCTCGCAGCTGACAATTTGGGGCACGGCGAGCGAGAGCGGCTACCGGCACATTGGTCGAGCGGGGCCGTCATGGGTCTGTCCCGGGTGTGGGCCCTTCGCGAGCTTCCCGAGTCCTGTTCTGGCCTATTCTAGGCTAGAAGCGCCCGGAAGCCCTTCCGGGGGTTTACCTCGGTAGTCCTGGTTGCAAATTCAGCTCTTTGTCGGCGAGACACCTACTCAGAAGCAACTGCAATCTTGATAGACATGACTCTACTCTTCTAGCATAGAGCGTCATCCTGCTCACTCACGATCTCCTACATCCAAACTCTCAGATAGCGCCGGCTCAGCGTACACCTTTATTGGTAGTAGGCAGCGGAGCATGATGCTGCAATAGCAGTCGGCATTCATATCAAGACCTCTGTCAACAGGCTGTCAACGGCAGCAGCGGTTCTGTACCTTTCTAAATACAGCATACATTTGTTCCGTGAACACTTTCAGTTCATCCTTTTCTGTAACGACGTAGCCCGTATCGACCATCCCTGGTCGTACGTTGACTGGTTTTCTGTATCCTTCCACGTACTCTTCGTATGTTGCCCATGCATTGCCACTAGACTCCATCTCGGTCTCGCGTCTGTAGCGTGTGGACCTAGAATGCCTTGAACACACCGGATAAGCTCTGAAACGGAGTGGCAAGTGGACGGCACTGGAAGTGTTCAAGGTATGTAGATCGTAGATCTGAGCAGTGTCACTTTACCAGCTCGGTGAGTGTTGATGATATGTGTTTAGTAGGTATCAATAAATCTCCACGAGTATAGATGGCTGGGTCGCAACAGTAGACTTTTCCGTTTCCTACCTACATGATGATCAGACCATGTTGTGTAATGCCTTGCGCCCATGGCCACTATTACAATGCCGTTCTCTGCTTCTCTCCACCTCTGCCCCTGCCTTCGCTAGCGCTGACGTCGTCACCTTTGTCCTCCAACAGACATCTTCCTTGTCCCTGACGTATTCATTCTTGTAGATTGTACCGGCCTGGCCAGTGGCCGTGCACATGTTGTTTCAGACAGTGTTTGTGTCTGGAAATCAGAGAGGTGGGACATCGCGGACGAGGCCTAGTGCAGCTGTTACTCGGGTCAGCTTTCTCTAGAATACTTGTGGTCTTACTAGCATTTCCACCAGAACACAGTCGAGTATCTTCCTGCTAAGGGCGAGGGCATAGTTGACCGTCTCGATGTCCTCGCCTACGTAGCCTGTAACGCACTGCGCTACGCCGGAGGCGGATGTTAAGAGTCTCAACTTTTTGTTTTTCATAGCCCACTTCGTCTCTGCCTCAGCAAGAAGATTGGACACGAGATTCGTCGTGTGAAATGTTCAGACCGCTGACGGCAGAGAAGGGGATCCAAGGTAGCCAAAGACCTGTATTGAAAAGTAAGGGAAGCAAAGCGGAAGATCCCAGAGCCAGAAGCCAGGATGAGATGACGAGTGGTAGTATTCCAGAGGCTGAAGTGTAAACCAGGGCGGCGGGACAAATAAGGAGACACTACCTGAAGCATCATTATGACACACAAACATTGTTTGCGAGGACGAGCACCCTCTCGTGGGTTCTTCGCCTCTAGGTTTCCCCATTGTAGACAACGGCAGCCACCGATAGCCTCAGGACAATGCAAGAAGGCGGGTTTCAGCGAACCCTCCACAGCAGAAGCTATATATAGGTACCTCCGACAGTCAGTCTGGCCGTGTTTAGTGCGAGTAGCGTAGTAGCATTCAGCTCCCTCCCTTCCACGTGTGATCCACTGTTGTAAGGTGCCAAGCCCTGCGCGCTATGTTGCGCCGGGTCTCATTAACTCACTGCAGTAACACCTGCAGTCCCACTAGAACACACAAGCAATTCAAGAAAGAATAATTTGTAAGTCGTTGTTCACGGCCTCACCATTCTTTGATTTACTAACAAGCGCAGAACCACGACAGAATGGCGCAGACCAGCAACTTCCCTAGAGAGCCGTACAGCAAGTCTTTCTCAGACTTGCTTCGCTCGCTGTCCGCCGACCTGCAGCCGAGCGAGACGGAGGATGAGCGTCTTCTGCCCAGTGACCACCGAGGGCCATGGAGTAGTACATCCAACCGAATCGTAGCCGCCAGGTCGATGGGAGATTTTGATTACGGCTTCAGCCGGCTAGGCCTAAGCCTAGAGGTCGATTCTGGTCTCGCGACCGTGGAGGGCAGGATGAGGTGAGTCGGTAAGCCCAATAGGTAACAATAACTAATGACTCTCAGGTATCGCAGTATCCTGGCCAGCCACAGAGAATCGGCCTACGAGTTACCAATCTTGCCAAGGAGGTTGCGAGCAACTCGGTTCCCAGAGTTGCCTAACAATCGAGCGTAAGCCTGCCCCTCGCTTTTACCGAGACTGTGAGCTGACAAAACACAGGAAGCGATTATCCATATTCAGTCGTCTGCCTTCTGAGATCAGAGTCATGATCCTCGAATACCTCTCCCCGCGCTTTAGCTTGGGCAGTGAGCTTGTTGAGGGCTTCGCCGACGTCAACTCAGCAGCTCGGGCAGTAGCTGATATTACGGCGGGGATCACCAACGTGGACGAGGTCGGTCGGGCAGAATGGAATGAAGAGCTGGGTACATTCTGCTACGCGGAGTACAAGAAGTTCCCCGCTGCGCCTTTTGCCTGGATGCAGTTCTATGGCCTGCAGCCGACCTGGCTTTACTTCTCTGACATCCGTGGAGTAATGCCGCCCCCTCCGGAGGAACCTGTCCAAGAGCTTTGGCTGCAATCTGGAGGGGACGACCCGTCGGAGGATTGGTTGGCGAATTGGAGATCAAGTTATTTGGCCGCAATTGCGGACCCTCGTCACCCATGTTTTGACCATTATGTTTATGAGAAAGCTTGGGAAGATGCTTATGAGAGAGCTTGGGAGGGTATTTGAGCAATCTTGTCAATGGATCTCCAAAGCATCGTCAGCCTAGATCGACATGCGACAGCAGCGGACTCGAGTCGAGTCGAAGGGATGCTGCGCTCATCGACATAAGCGTCTTCATTCAGCCAAACAGGCTGCATTTGCTGAGCGACCACAAGGTGGTATTGCCTCATCGCCACGCTCGGTGCTGGAGCCAGGCACAACAGCTTCTCACAAGTAGTGTCGAGCACTTCAAGCTATGAGGTCTGGGACCGGCACATATGTCCCTTGATGCAGAGTGGAAAACCCCAGTCTTCCTATGCTTGGCCAGCTTACATGTGTCCCACATGTCCAATGGCTGGGTGTCCCCACGGAACAGCAGAGTTCACGTGGGCTTTGCACTCCAGCCTTCTTTCTCGTCTCTGAACAAGGGAATGGCAAACCTTGCGAGCGGTGCCATCAAGACAGAGAATATGGGTTGCGGAATGGTCACCACGCAACCACCGTTACGAGCCTCATCGGTGTTGACAACCTGGATGTTGGGATGGTGCAGATGGTGGGTGTATGTTGAAGGGGTCAACACACTATCGTGGGTCCAATCGCGGGCAAGCTCTCGAAGACGTGGCCGTTGTTTCCAGAACTTCTCAATTACAGCTTTCAGCACACAACCTCGTGGCTGCACTGTATATGGACGGTACAGGCTTCCAAGATGGTTGTATAGACACGCATTACCCTTACCTTGCAGCTTTTTGACTCGTGCATACCTCGCTCTGCACTTCATCACTTCTGACAGCGACCAGCCGCAGGTGACAGGCAGGCTCTGCACAGAAGGCAGTATCAGGTAGTGGCTTCACGATGCCATCTCCAGACTCGGAAACCAGCCAGAGTGACTTGTTGTCTTGGACGGTCGAGATCGACTGGGAATCTTGAACAGCACATTCGCTTCCCTCCCCCTCTCGGCCTCTTGCTTAAGTACGTTGCGGTGTCTCCATTCTGCGTATCGTGTCTTCTGCTGCTCGAGAATTGCCATCGTGGGAGGCACCGTTCGAGCTTCTGTGTTGTCTTGAGAGACGCACTGGAGCTTGCGGTTCAGAAACAAATATGCTAATGTGCTGAATGGTGTGGTGCCTGCGCGAGCACAATCGAAGAATGCAGAGCAATCCAGCTGAGAAGTAGCCGAGACATGGCTATGAATTGGGGCAGAGAGTAATGCCGGGTGTGCTGTCAAGGAGCGAGGATGGCCAGGTGCAGGAAGCTGTGTGAAGGAATGTGGTTTCCACAACCACCGCTAAGGCAGGAAGCTTCGGGCAGGCTTCACCGCAGCCAATCAGCACCTTCAAGACGAGCTGGATCCATGCCATCCCTGCCTATCTGCATAAGTGAGTCTTTCGCTGCTCGCACAACTACTAATCATCGGCATGGTGATTATAATCAAAAACAACGCTGGGCAGGTCGGCAACGGAGATTTGGTTTCAAATCATAGTACACGAAGGCGCCAAGACCGCCAATGGTCTGAAGCGACAGCTTCGAGGCAGGTGCGAACTTGCCAGCTGTTCTGCTAGTCATGGCATCGGCGCCCAGCAAACACTCATTCTCTACGAACCGGTGTGACCTTGCCCCATTCCACTGCGCGAGCGCCCAATCGTGAGCTTGAGTACACCATAGCCCCGGCAAGAGGAAGAACAAGGACAATTCCTAGGGAACGACTTGAGGCTATGCTATACAGTACATTGTTTCCGACCTTTTCAGCTCGAAAGCCTTCCCCAATAGCCTCTGATCGTTGAAACGTGCACTACCAGATCAAGACGATGGATAGTCATCTGTGTGAGATCGGTGGAGCTGCTCTATATCCCCTGCTACTATCCTCCTTGCTACTAATGCTGTGCACGATACGGCAGTATATCCTTGGGAAGGGAATGTATGCTATGCAGTGAAGCTATTATCTTGCAGCATCGACTACAATGTATCAGATGGCACGATCCACAAAGGTTGCACTACGCAGTGCTTCCTGAGTCTGCTCTTCCGACGCGCTGCTCGATGCCTGAGATCTGCTGACTTGACAGACACATACAACTCAGTGACCTCACGTTCCAATCCTAGACGTGCGTCCCTTGTCCAGACGTAGCTGTCTGTTAAAGCTACCTCCGATGCAGAAACACATGATCCCGCAACAGCCTCGATCCTGAAGGAGTGCACGAAGAAAGAGAGACCATACCGATAAAATGCAGCCGCTCAAATGATCCGCTTCCAGGGTCGGGGGAAGTCGATGGATCTGCGCCCTTTTCACCTGCCACAATGAGGGTCTGGAGGGACTAGATTCCAACCTCCATCTACGGATACAGTTCGAAGTGTGATTCTGCCGAACGATTAGCGGTATAGTATAGCTTGCTAGCCTATATCGTGACCAGAAAGACGAAGATGCCGCTCATGACCGGAACGCATGTTCTGTCTAGCAGCCAGCTATGTCCCAACAACAAACGGCTAATCTCGATCTATCGTCCGCTCCCCGAGAAGAGGGCGACTGCGTCTCTCGAGCTGCAAGGCTATGAAGCGAGAGACTGCGTGCGACCAAAGTCTCATACCTGTTCAAGCGTTTCACGGCTCCAGAACAATCTCTGCGTCCTTGATATGGCCAAAGTATCCTGTCGCAAATCGACGGTCTGAACTCAAACAACGATTTCTGCTCTTCGCACCACCCGGGGCGAGTGCGAGGTACTCGTCGCAGTCAGCGTTGTATCAGCCACATCAGAGAATGTGGCGGTAGCTACCGTCGCGATGCAGATGGATGAACGGTCGCGAGCTTCATTGAGG
>Ga0066648_10001231_pt1 | contig 14463 bp, 10 predicted proteins | sample CryGeyCG12114_NA_FD_59537 | JGI IMG/M metagenome (GOLD analysis project Ga0066648, IMG submission 59537) | Groundwater microbial communities from aquifer - Crystal Geyser CG19_WC_8/21/14_NA | ecosystem: Environmental > Aquatic > Deep subsurface > Groundwater | place: USA: Utah: Grand County... | reverse complement strand
TTCATCGATATGATGGAACAGCTGGCGGAAAGACGCATGCAACGTGAGGAAGAAATCCATTATCCTGCTCCTCCACTAGCTCATCAATCTCTTCGTCAAGGTCACAATCATCCTCCCTTAGATGACGAGGACGAGTACGACGATGAAGAAGATGATGAGGACTACGACTCTCAAGAAGAGGACGATTTTGAGGGTGACGAAATGGTAATTGCGCCCCTCGCTCTCCTGACCCGGACTTTCTGACCTGTCCCAGGACTCCATGACCGAAGAGCAACGCATGGAAGAAGGCCGTCGCATGTTCCAAATCTTTGCCGCCCGTATGTTCGAACAACGTGTCTTGACCGCTTACAAGGAAAAGGTCGCAGCAGAGCGACAGGCTAAGCTTTTGGAGGAACTCGAGCTAGAAAAGGATAGTTCTGCCGCACGTGAAGCCAAGAAAGCAAAGGATGCCGCCAAGAAGAAGGAAAAGAAACTCCGCCAGAAAGCTGTCAAGGACGAAGAAAAGGCCAAGAAAGACGCCGAGAAGGCCGCCGCGGAAGCGGCCGCACGCGAAGCCGAGGAGCAGAAGCTTGCAGAGAAGCGTGCCAAGCAAGAGGAGCAGCGGAGAAAGCGTGAGGCTGAGAGGAAGGCTGCCGAAGAGGATAGAATACGAAAAGAGGCGGAAAAGGCTCAACGTGCACAGAAAGAGCGAGAACGCCAGCAGGAGGCCGAGAGAAAGGCAAGAGAGGCGAAAGAGCGTGAGAAGAAGCAGCGAGAGGAGCAACGTAAGCGCGAGCGTGAAGAGAGGGAGGCCAAAGAAGCTGAATCCAAGGAACGGCGGCTTAACGAGGAGCGAGAACGAAAAGAACGAGAAGCTCAGCAAAGAAAGGAGAAGGACTTGGCAGCCAAGGTCGAGAAGGACGCAAAGGAGCGTCACAAAGCCGAACAAGCGCCACGGCCTCAGCCCGTTGCCTTGCCGCCTGGACTGGCTCCGCCAGCTCGAAATCCTCAACTTCAGTCGCCGCATCAGCAAGTAGCCACTCCAGTGATGCCACCTGGGGTACCAGCCCCTGGTCGAAGCCGCCAGCCCTCACAGCCTTCCCAGCAATCGCGGCAATCACACTCCTCGTCCCCACGGTCGCAGAAGGCCAGTGCCGCTCCGTCACAAAGTTCCACATCGCCAGCCAACATCCCGCCTGCGCAAACACCAGTCATCAACCAGCTGCCGAAGAACTCTCGACATATACCGCCCTTGCAGCACCCGCAGCCATCGGCTCCTCGATCGCCATTGAACAATCTTGCCCACAATGTCGGCCGTGGTGGCCACTTTCCATATGCTTATGGAAACTTGCACGGAGCTGGTATCAATGGTGTACCCACCAGTGGGCCGGGTCCGATGCCTGTCGGCGCTTCTATGCACATGTACTCTGGTCCGCCAATGGGTAGCCACCAGCAGCGATTCCCTTCAAATGGCATACACTACCCACCAGGGTTCAACGGGCCAAGACCGTTTCAGCCGAACCAGCATATGCCTTTCCATCATCAACCGCCGCCAGGGACCGGACCTATCATTCCGCCGCAAGCCCAACCACCTCCCAGCCAACCACCACACTCACGACAGCCATCAGGATCCGACAACGCGCCTCAGCCGGCACCTATCGCTCGACCTGGTCCTATAGCACGCCCATCAAGCACCACTCCGGACAAGCAAAAAGGGCATTCTACAGGCCATGACTCGGATGTGGAGAATATTACCACCCAGTTGGGTAGTTCAGCTTTACTGGATGACTCAGATACGCCTTTTGTTGGACAACTTGAGAGTCGACCTCATCCTGTACCGATCGCTGCTCCGGGCACGGGTCGATTGGGATTCGCAAGTACAAGCCCGTTTGGGATTGGGAGCAATAGTTGGGGCTCGTTCAATAACACTCCACCAGGTGGCCACTTTGGACAAACGCCACGAGCGCCAACAGGGTGGGGCCAGGGTGCAGCATTCGAGCCGTATGGTGTACCGCCTGGAATCGGACGGTCACATATGCCAAGACCGATTTCCGTCCGACTCATGCTTGTACAAGCATTCAGACAGTTGGCCGCCACTCCGGGTCGCAAGACTGATGGGTACTATCCCGCAGCGCAAATACTCCAGCAAGTCGAGCAGATACAACCACCAGGCGAGCCATCAGTATCCATGGACGAGATACTAAACATCTGCGAAACAGAGGGTAATGTTCAGAATGGGGGAGGCATATTCGAGGTCGGGGCTGGAGGACAGTATATCAAATTCGTTGAAGATAACAGACGAGCTGGACTCGGAGACGTTGGTAGTCCTGCACCTATCGCGGCACCTGGGCCACCTGGGCACCAGGTTTCATCGTTCGGAAGCATTGGACAAGGCGTTCAGCATCATAATCAGCAGCAGGCGTTCAGAGCTCCCGGTGCTCCCGGGCTCCCACGGAGGTCTAACTAGGTGGACGACTCTACGCGGAGACTCGAGTTGGGCTAGATTAGAGCTGGCTAACATAAAAGGCCGTTCTTTTGTGTATCTCAACAATACTCTGATACCACTTTCAATTCTGTCATGAATCGAATACCCAATACTTGCGTCTCTTTGGGAGCCTGATCTCCTCCTCGCTGTCCTCCTTTTCGCCAATTACTATCGTAGAGCTCTCTTGATGATCTCGGCGATGGGAATGGCAATGGGGATGATCTTAGTGACGATTCAACTGACGCTGCTCACTCAACAATAGCTTTGGGATGATTGGTAAGTTGGCGGCTAGAATTTCCAATCGAAGAGGTCTTTTTGGCACTAGTAAGAACTCCCGTTAATACTAGGCAGGGGTCTGGGTAACAAGGCAGATTTGTCTGATACGCTACAGTCTTGACAGGCAATGTAGGTGTTGCGATACTACCTAGCTAGCTAACAAATGGTACCAGTGATGGCAGAGATGCCGGCTGAATGGCCACCAAGTTGCGCTTGCCATCCTAACCCTACCGGTGCTCCCCTTCGAACAGCGTGGCCGTGTTAAGACTCAGGTCTTGGTAGCTTCAGCGGTCAATGAAATCGATGTTGGGCAAGTGCAACTCAGTCATTACATATATCCACCGACTTGGTCTACCAAACTTACCGACCTATATACCACATACAATACAATCTTACCACCCGCATCAGTACTAGCCTCTCATCGAGCGGGATATAATTGACCTCATCCATTCCCTAGGCCCGAGAAACAGGTTAGCCGTATACCCCACCATCGAGACCGTAGGAGGAAGACGTCTGTTGAGGAGTTAACTTTGAGTCATTGTGTACAGGAGCTGAAGAATTTCTACAGGACGCATTAAGCCAATGAAGACCAGTGCAGAGTTCCAAGGTCCGCATAAGCTGAGCCATGACTCATACATCCGAGTCGCATACGAGGGACACTACGAGTTTTTGATCGTACAAAGGACTGTGAACCACGCCGAGCCTTCTCGCCGCGATCTAAGGTCAGAGACTACAGATCGTGATCCCGACTGTGCCGGGATGGCAATATGTTGTGCGACCAGCCTCGGAACCCTGTCGACAGACTCGATATCACTGGGTCTTTGCTAGCATGCCACGCGAAGTCGACAGCCAAATCGCAGTCTCGGAAGACTGACCTGAGATTGGCTTGACATAAGGTCAATAACCGAAACAAATCAGTGATAGAAAGCTGGGACCCAGAAAGCGTTATCGCCGCGACACCCACGCCTGATGCCGAGTACCGTGCGCGGACACCGACGCTACTTGTAGAACGCGCATCACCTGAGGGGATAAAGCATTTGACTTTTCGCGCCACCTACGGAGATGTAACCAAAGCTAGCCTCTTATGTCTTAGCATCGATCGCGAGCTAGAGACAAGCTAGAGCCCAGCGAAGCTTGGGGCGTCTTGGCGGAGCTTGAGACCTTGCTGGGGATCCCAGCCACGCCATTGCAATATGGGAACATCACCAATAATAGCGATACTGAAACGCTTTGTCATGCCGTTCAAGAGTATACATCCGTTTCCTTCGTGCTTGCGAACTGCCAATGTGACAAGCACAGGGCTTCGACTTATGCCATTGCGCATCTATCAGCATCGTGGAAAGTTCTCAATGCACTTGTGGAGACCAAAAGAACGCCTGAGGCGGTAAGGAAATTTAAAACTTTGCTCCTTGCGGGGCAAGTGCCACTCAGAATCACACCCTAAGGACCCCAGAACTGTTTCGCGGCATGAAAAGCGACCCTGGAGACCCCACGGCTCGACGCACGCCGGCTGACCACGATCCCTTGGATCGTTGCTTTTTACAAAGACATGGCCCACAAAAGTCGTCATTCGATGTCTGCACGGCGTATTTGCGCTCCAGCTCACATGTGAGTCTCGAGCTAGATCTTGTCGATTAACGTGTTGAGGCGTTCGAGGACAGCGTAGCACGTTCAGGATCCCACGGCACGACCAGTCAAGGCACCGTTCTTCCTCCAAGTGGGCCTGTCGCGACCCTACCTTCTACCGTCTCCATGGCCGTAAGCGGAGTCTGTTCGCATGCTGGCATGATTTGGTCGTGTTGGCGCTAGGACAGCTCACTCGAGCCCACAGGCGTCCCACAACGAAGGTAGCACGTATATGAGAGCCGGCCCCCGCGGGGGATCTCCCAAAGCCTGTGCCTGATTCTGTTTCCTCAACCACGTTTTCCCCAGTGAACGAGACAACATGGCAGATAAGGCGATAGTAGACAAGTCTGGTATTACCAGCGGTCCTAATGATGAGTAAGTGGTACTTCGCGCATTCGATCACAACCTCCTGACATCGACATCTAGCATTAGCTATGAAGCAAAGGCTCAAGCAGAACATCATGCTGAGATGGGTCGGCCAGAGCGAGAGCGCATGGATCTGAATAACAACCTCTCAGCCAAGATCAAAAATCCTCTTGCTCACGTTCCACACAACGAGCTGATCGCAGATGTCGAGCAATTCGCAAAGGATAATAACCTCGTTGAGATGACACCCCTTCTTATCAGAGGCGCCTTCGTTGCGAAAGACCCACCCGCGTTCGAGTCTGTAGAGGGCATCACTGAGCCCGAAAAGGATGCCATCCGAAACGAGGTGCTTCACAAATGGCGCCAGCCAAAGGCCTTATACTTCACCATCATTCTCTGCTCGATTGGTGCTGCTGTACAGGGATGGGATCAGACAGGGTCCAACGGTGCCAACCTGTCCTTCCCTTGCGCCTTCGACATCTCTGACGCCGAGGCCGGCTGTAGCAACATTCCGGGATCTAATCCCAATTACCAGAGGAACCAGTGGCTTGTAGGTGTCATCAACGCTGCGCCGTACATCGCCTCGTCTTTCCTCGGTTGCTGGATGTCGGACCCGCTCAACAACTACTTCGGCCGACGCGGAACCATTTTCTTCTCGGCCGCTTTCTGCTGTTTGTCGGTCATTGGCTCTGCCGTGACACAGAACTGGTGGGAGCTATTCATAACCCGTATTCTGCTTGGTATTGGCATGGGTTCCAAGGCCTCAACTGTGCCGATCTTCTGTGCTGAGAATGCCCCTGCAGCTGTTCGTGGCGGTCTCGTCATGTGCTGGGTAAGTCCACGACCTACGAACTGAGGATGTCGTTGTGCTAACATTGAACTCTAGCAAATGTGGACTGCATTTGGCATCTTCTTGGGATTCTGTGCCAACTTGGCGGTCAAAGACACCGGCGACATCTCCTGGCGTCTTCAGCTAGGATCGGCATTTATCCCTGCTGTGCCCCTCTGGGTCGGTGTGTATTTCTGTCCTGAAGTGAGTCCCCTTTTTCTCGCCCGTCCGGGGTGGGTGGTATCTGTGCTTACACCAAATTTTAGTCCCCACGTTGGTACATCAAGAAGGGACGATACGAGAAGGCGTACGCATCCCTCAAGCGACTTCGAAACACCGAATTACAGGCGGCGCGTGATCTGTACTACATCTTCGCTCAAATCAAGATCGAGCAGACGCTCGTTGCGAAGACCAGCTACGTCACTAGATTCATCCAGCTCTTCACAATCCCACGAGTGCGACGAGCTACACTGGCTTCTTTCACGGTGATGATTGCTCAGCAGATGTGTGGTATCAACATCATCGCATTCTACAGCTCGACTGTCTTTGTACAGGCTGGTGCTTCGACAACGTCGGCTCTGCTCGCATCTTGGGGGTTTGGATTGGTGAATTTCTTGTTTGCATGGCCAGCGATTTGGACAATTGACACTTTCGGGCGACGATCATTACTTCTGTTCACGTTCCCACAGATGGCCTGGACTCTGTTGGCGGCTGGAATGTGCTTCTTCATTCCAGCGTCCAGCGCTGCTCATCTCGGACTGATTGCGCTGTTCATCTTTCTATTTGCGGCATTGTGAGTCAAGCGGTGTTCCATGAAGATCCTGTAACTAACATCGTCATAGCTACTCGCCTGGTGAAGGACCAGTCCCTTTCACCTACTCGGCTGAGGTGTTTCCTCTCTCTCACCGAGAGGTCGGCATGGCTTGGGCGGTTGCAACATGTCTCTTCTGGGCGGCAGTATTGAGCATTACATTTCCGCGGATGATCGCTGTCATGTCACGTACGTTACCGCCAGATTCTCTGCATCGACTGCATACTGACTGATCGTACAGCTCCCGGTGCCTTCGGATTTTATGCGGCACTCAACGTTACTGCTTTCGTGATGATCTTTCTCTGGGTGCCAGAGACAAAGGTAGGTCTTCGGCCATCAAACCCCCAAGCAGCATGTACTGACAAATGGCAGAAACTCACTTTAGAGGAGCTCGACTATGTCTTCAGTGTCCCAACCCGGACACACATGAAATACCAGGTTGGAACCGTTCTCCCATGGTGGATCAAGACATACCTACTTCGACGAAAGGTTGGGGAGTGCCCACGACTGTACCACTTCGACGGCCATGTCGAGAACGACGACGAGTTTGCGGAGAAAATCAGAAAGGAAAGCAATGCTATGTCTGGAGGCAGGAGGCAATCCGCGGTGGGCAAGTTCACCAACAAGTTCTAGAAGCATTAGTTTCGCACGTCCACAAGGCCTGAGGTCTGAGGTATTGGTTGGGGTAGGGGGACGAGTAGCACACAGAGCTACAAGTCCCTTGTGCAAGCATATCCATAATACCCTCACACGCCGACAATGGCTGACAATGGCGATGTACATAGCAATGAAAGCTGTTGTACCGTGCTAATCTCTCTCAGATGTAGTCATTAGAGCAGTTTGTGGACGAAGATATGCTGCAAGGTATGTCGTCAAGTAATTTGGGCGCGCCTTCCTGCCAAGCCTCAAGTCACGTTTTGAGGGATAGCACAGCGCAAGGCCAAGGCCAAGTTTGGGTGCTTTGCTTGTCGTCGGCATCTCGTAACAATTGTTGTATGTGTCAATACCGACAAGCAGATCGTGGAATTAACCCTGTTTCCCACTCTTTCATGCACAAACGTACTTACTCGTCTTCACCGCCAATCGGCGAGCTCTAAGCTACCGCTCTCGACCTCTACACCTTCCCAAACCCAGCAGCACAAACTCGAGACTAGTTCATACGTCTTTAGCCAACTTATCCTTCTGATTCCCTCACCGTCTTGGCTGAACCGGCGCGCATCGCGATAGGCTCTTCCAAGACCGTCGACCTTTGTGCAACACATGCCCTAGCCTTGCTACAGAGTTGGACCAACCAGAGTCCTGCAATCATCCACAATTTCTTAGAGCATCGATTGAGTTGCCGTGCGGACGTAGTCGCCTGTTCCTTCATTGTGGTTGACAACATTCTCTAATACATAACCGCAATCAACATCGACTGGCATTGGGGGAAAAGGACAGGATATCTACTGTTTACAATCACCTGTACAACTGGCGAGCCTGAATTGGCTCATTCACACTCCCGATGCCTTGCTTCAAAGGGCTAGCCGTCTCGATACACACGCCAGACGGCCCTCTGCCCGAGCACTCGGTTCAGAAAGTTTCACGAGCCTCCCGAATCTCTACATACATACCAGTCCCCCCTCCACGAATACCTGCGAGCGGCGATGCCACCAAGGCAGAACAATCGACCTTTGCTATCTCAATCACCTTGTTGACCCCAGGTCAAGATGTGCCGTACTCCACACCCAAAGCTACATCACAGAACCCCAACCCCCAGCCAAGAGTCGTCGGCGCACTGCCAGGACATACAGGGGACAGAAAATACCAATCAGCTGTCGGCCCTTACGTACCGCTGACTACCAGTCCCAATGAGACGATAGCAGCATATATCTATTTCGATGGAAGAGCAAAGGAAGAAGTCGCAACACTGTTACGAAGGTCGGAGGAGACGTGGGTCAACTCGAGATGGGTCTCGGTGCCTGATTCAGAAGGCGGTGGTCTGGCCGAGCGGGAATTTCTGTTTCGAGAAGTCGGTATAGAACGGTGGTTGAACGGCCTGGACCTCGAAGGTGGCCAAGATGCTGCTGCCATAATAGAAAAGAGACGTCAGAAGCTTGAGCGCAAGAGGCGGAAGAAGAACGACACCGTGGTTAGGGACAGCGACGACGAGATGGAGAAAGAAAAGGACGAGAGGGAGCGGAAGAAGACGCTGAGATATAATGCAAATGGCGATCTACAGGACGTCTCAGACGACGACAACTCGCTCGAAGACTCCAACACCTCAGACGACGATGACGACCCAATGCCCGAGGCGACCGGTCAGATCAAGATCGCCCTGTTCAGGGTCTTGGCCTCAGGAGAAATCAAGAGAGGAGAGTACTCCCCACAATTTGGCGCCCACGATGACGACGAAGAGGCTGGCGCTCAAAACGGCACAAGCAAAGACATTGACCACACCACGAGCTTTGCAAAGCCAAAGACCCTGGATCCCAAGACAATCAGTACCCAGACCGTGACTGGTATTGATCCCACCGACAAGCCATATGCAACATTCACATTCTTTTATCGAGGCGAGCGCCAACTGCAGAAGATGGGCATATTAGAAACACCAAAAACAGAAAAGACCCCAACATCTGTCAAAAGACGCAGCGGGCTCGACCATCTCCCATCTCTTGGGCCGCTTAAGAAGGAAGGAACAGTCGGCTTCCTCAACTATCGCGAGACGGATATCACTCCCGGCCGCAGAAAAGCCTCAAAGGCAAAGGCCAAGAAGTCCGCAGATGACATGTCAGACGATGAGGACGAATCGGACACTGAAGTCGTGGGCAAGATGGACGACGTCGACGAGGCCAAGGCAGATCCAAATCATCTGTCGGTCGAAGATGCTGAGCGTGCAGGCCAAGTGAGCGAAGGCATCCGCAAAATGAAGGTACGTGATATTGCTGTCGGTACTGCTTTTGATCCCCTTATAGGTGCCCGCTTGCGTGTTTTTGATGCTAGACATGGACTAAGATATTTTCAGCTAAAACGACAGCACTCGGCTGAACCCTTAAATCGAGGCGTCGCCAATGGCAACACAGAGCCTTTGCGAAAGTCATCCAAAGGCAATTCTGGTACTGCCAGTCCTAGCGTGGCAGAGAGCCCAGCCGTGCAAGGGGTAGACATTACTGCTGCTGAACCGGCAGAGGGTGCGAGCACAGGTGCCAAAACATTCGGATCTTCTATCGGTGCAAGCGCTACGAATGATGCAAAGCAAGAGGATGATTTCCAAGTCGGAAGTCCGTTCAAGAGACAGCGGTCAAGTATGGCAGACTTCGACCCGGCCGTGAAGGAAAGACTTGCAGGGACTGGCTTAGCTAGTGCGAGTAATTCGATCAACGAGCTGATGAGTGGAGGCCTAAATCCGCCGGTTGTAACCTCTCCTACAGCGACGAATGATACAACAGGCGCGACACATAACCCAGAACCAGCGGCCTTTTCGGGGATCAAATTTGGCGGGTCACTCTTCAAGAAACAGGACGACAACGATGATGAGCTATAGCAGGACCGCTCATGGTCAACATTCGAACTTGTGGTGCTACTTCGGAACAGCGCACTTCAAGCCAACAGTGAGGGCGCGGGCAGGCTTAAGCAGATGTCTCTGAATGTTGGGTCATGTCATGTCTGATGATTGCCCTTCTCATCTCTTCAATACTTGCAATGTCAGGAGCTACGAACTTTGCGGAGCTCGAATCATGCATGAATACCTGACTATGTCCAGATATGTTGAGTGGGCGGGCCGAGTTTTGCAGAGACGGTGGCGGGTCTTGAACATATTGTCGATTTCGCTATTTGGCATGGGAAGGCTGAGCAGGGAAGCTTGGAGCCGGAGAGGAAACGGACATGAACAAAACGTTCAGTACCATGTGCTCACTTTTGTGCAATGTCACGGCCAGCTGAGATGGGAAGACACCATTGCACTGTTGAAGAATTGAAACATACACTTCGCCCAGATCTTTTCCAGTGCTCGTTGTGTTGTAGCCGATGGGCGAAACCGATCTGGTTGCTGGCTTGACCTGCTACTGAATAGACCGTCGCTCCGTTCACAAAATATCCATGGTAAGTCCCATGCATTTGCAGTAATCACGCATAGTCGTGATGAGTCGTGAAACTCCAGTACTTTTGGATACTTGTAAGTCCCAATAGCGAGGCTGATTAAGATACGCGTATTGTAATTTATGCCGTTACAGTGTGTAAAATACAGCTTGGACGCCCCCGTTGTTCCCGCTTACGGTTGAGAAAGATAGAGAACCAGCGAGATTGGGGGTGGTATTACTGCGTATTTGCTCTCAACCCCGTGACGTTGGGCCGATCAATTCTTCACCCAATTCTTCACTCACTCTGTGGAACTGGACTTGGCTCTTCCAATTGACGCCTGGATCCTTTGTCAAACACGGGTCTGCTTGTCCTTCCGTCGAATGCTCAAAGTCAAGCCGCAAGCTCGAATAAGCTACGGATTCACTGCTTCCTCTCAGCTTCGACCGTACACTGCTCGCCGAGGTGTGTCCCATACTTCTCACGAAGCATTAAACTGCTCTAGGTCGTGGTTTGCTGGCTGTCTGTCGAAGTCTCGAGCTACGTATGATAGACCTGTGGTACGACTTGTTGGGGGTACTCTTCAGAGACAGTCATCGAGTATGGCCTTGACACGGAGCACGGATCCGTTGGTATGGATTGACTGTGAGGTGCGTTGTATCTGCTTGGGCACTACCTTGCTCTCTATCCGTGACAAGACGCGAACACGCAAATCTGTGGACAGCCGTAATTCATGACGAATCAACAACCAATACCCAGAGCCAGACTATGCTTCAAGGTGCCAAAACCACAATCAAACCAAGGCCCAACATCCAAACCATCGATCTCAATCTTCTCTCCATTTACCCCCTTAGACTAATCACCCAACTAACCTCCACCCCTCTCAGATGACAGGCCTCGACCCAACAACAGACTCCATCCTCCAAATCTCCTGCTACATCACAGACTCCCGCCTCCACCTCCTCGACCCCACCGGCTACCACGCCACCATCACCACCCCGTCCTCAGCCCTCTCGGCAATGTCGCCGTGGTGCCTCACCACGCATGGTGCCTCCGGCCTGATCGCCGCCTGCCAGTCGCCCTCCTCGATCCCCGCGCCTCAAGCCGCCGCGGAGCTGCTCTCGTACATCCAGCGATACGTGCCCACCCCGCGCGTCGCGCTGCTGGCGGGCAACAGCGTGCACGCGGATAAGATGTTTCTTGTGCGCGAGCCGTGGGCGCCCGTGGTCGAGTGGTTGCATTATCGGATCCTGGACGTGAGCGCGATCAAGGAGGGCGTGAGGCGGTGGTGTGCGGAGGGGGTGTTGCGGGGCGCGCCGGCGAAGAAGGGCGCGCATACGGCGGGGGAGGACGTGAGGGAGAGTATTGAGGAGGGCAGGTATTATATGGAGTTGTTTGAGGGGATGGGAAACGGGAGCCGGGGTGGGTAGAGGCTGAGATGTATTGCATCACTTCGGGTAGGGAAGCGGGCACGAGGGAAGACACGAGCCAGGGCTGGAGAGTTAATTGAATGCGATACGTTTCAGCACGGTCGTGCAGTGGCTCAAGAACTGGTTTCCTTCTTGTTAATGATCTGACCGTTAATTCCTCTCTGCAGATCAAGCAGCTCTGTTATCATGCTCGATGTCTGCAGCTTAACGTCGATGTGTCAGACCCATGTTTTGTGCACTGTTGGCGTCACCATTGTCTACTGGCAAGCTCCGTCGAGGGCATCGCGTAGCATGAGCGTCCCTTTTCCTGGCTTGCTTCCCTCCATAGACGCCGGAACTTATTCATGGTGGCCGCACGTTGGTGTGAGAAAACATCGAGTCGCATCAGTCAAATGAAGGGCAGTCACCCGCTGGTCCGTTGTGGAACCGTGCATACCACGTCGTGCTTCCAAAGCAATACGAGTATCGAAGCTCAAGCGATACTAGGTATGCCGGCCGTGGAGGCCGAAGCGATCCCAACAGGCATCGTAGACTTCTCTATGATCTTGGCGGGTGATGTCGTGATATCGACCTTAACGCGCACGTGGCCTTCTATGCACTTCAGACGCTGTAGTTGGGTGATTCGAGTGTCACCGAGCATGGGACTTCCATGTCGCCAGTGGAAGTACGAACTGCGGCCGAGAAGTGCGAGCGCTGCTGACTGGCTTCTGACGAGCATGTAGATGTCGTAGAGGCCATCGTGAATCGTCTTCGCCGCTGGTGGCTGTCCAAGACGTGGCTGAGAGGGATCGTGGGGGTTGTGCTTGAGCTCGTCGCGTTCCTCGTGGATCTCGAGAGATCGCAGGTCGCGGAATGCAGATGTGATGCGGAGTGGCGAGGGGGAGTAGTGGCGGACTCGCAGCCTCGTTGTAGCTCGTATCAGCCAATCAAGTTTGGGTGTTGCCAGCAGTCGCACAATGCTGTATTCGTTGTATGATTCGAATGCAGAGACTGAGATTGTGAAGTGCCCCGTGAAAGCGTGCTTCAGTCCTTGTCTTATGCCGTACGCAAAGGCCCTTGATACTAAGGCCAGATATCGTGGGTCAGAGCTGGGTTTGCAGCAATACCGTGATGGCCTGAACTGGTAGACATGTTCTTTGTGAGAGTGACCGTCACATGCCTGTGGCTTTAGATCTTCCTCCCTGACGCTGACGGTGTAGGGTTCCACACATTGTTGGGCAATGAGCTGTATGAGCTCTTGGGGGAGATGGTGATGTGCAGATCTCGGTTGAAGACTGTACGAGGATCCAGGATATAACGAGTGCAATGCGTTAGTATTCATGTGTCGGATTCGAAGAACGAGGATTGAGATTCTATCTTTGGTTGATATGAGCTCGGGGATATCGTAGATGTGGTCCACAGAGACGTTCGTTGAAATGATGAACGCTCCTGGAAGTGATAGCTGGGATATCACGTACGTGTCGTTTGCGCTCTGGTATCCGCGAGTGGGAGTGCATGCGTAAGACGCAATGGTGTTAGAGGAGCGTACATTTGCAGGCTGTGGTGTGGTGTGTAAGGACGCGCTCCTCTCAGTACGCTTGCGGTTCTGCTTCGTCCTCGAAAGTAGTTGAAACGCCTGGAGCCTTCTGGTCGGCATAAGACCGTGTTATACAAGCATGAGGGCGCAGTCTTTCACAAACGGCACTTGTTGCCTAGACCTTTAGAATGCCCTTCGGGGCATGTGAACATGTCAGGGGAGGGAGGGAGTGACACTGGCGTGACAACTGGAATGCTCTGACGGCCTTGAAAAGTACAGTCGTGTACCGGCTCATGACTTTTTGAACGTTCGAGAGACGATATGCCAGGCTTCGGCTCTGAGTGTCGTAAGTCTAGACATCACACTCCAAGCTAGGTTCTAAATATCAAGCGCTGCCTTTGTCAGCTATGGTCTGAACAAGCACAGCCTACACGCGACATCGAGGCTTTCATTGTGAAAGGCCAGACTCTCCCTAGAACTGCTCTTCGTCCAGGCTGTCCCAATTCGTAGTGCACCCTCTGAGGCGCCAAGAATCTTCACGAACCTTTACCTTTATCATTGCAAAGCAGTACAGATCATTTGAACTTGGCGAGAATCGTCGGGACGAGTCAGAAGCCGTTGGCCAGGGTGAACCCCAGCACAAAGAAACTGGCAATGACCGACCTAGAACGATAAAGAGCTGTTGCTCGCCGCAAATGACAGTGGACATGGTCGTTTCTATGCGTTCGTCGTCTCCATAGTCAGTTCAAGAGAGGATCAGTCTCCCTCAGGTAGAAGGTGACGACTTAGTCAGGATATAGTGGCATTTTCACTGCCCTAGGAATGTCGCGGTCCAGCTGAGTTTCTTGATGGACTTCATGTACACATCTGACAGTGACGTTGGAGGCCGTGTAGCCAAGCGAGTCCAACCGGCTCAACGCGCCCGGGGGCAGAAGGTCAGCGTCCCAGGGGGGAGACAAGGGATATATTGTTTACTGCCACAATCCTCTTTCGCAATCGACCACAGATACAGGAAAGCATTCGATCCCGTCCGATCTCGTAAAATCTAAGCCTGTAGTCGGTCTGCTAGTAGTTGGGTGGGTGACCACCAGC
>Ga0066648_10001226_pt1 | contig 14482 bp, 20 predicted proteins | sample CryGeyCG12114_NA_FD_59537 | JGI IMG/M metagenome (GOLD analysis project Ga0066648, IMG submission 59537) | Groundwater microbial communities from aquifer - Crystal Geyser CG19_WC_8/21/14_NA | ecosystem: Environmental > Aquatic > Deep subsurface > Groundwater | place: USA: Utah: Grand County... | reverse complement strand
CGAGCCAGTCCCAGCGCTTCTGCGTGGGCGTGAACACGAAGCGGCTGACGTTCAGCAACTGGCGGCGGCCGTCGGCGTGGCGCGCGACATAGGCCGGGCTCGTGAAGCCGTCGCCGTCCTCGTAGTCGAAGGTGAACAGCGCCCAGCCATCGCGCGGCTCGATGCCGGGGACCGGGCTCAGGTCATTCGTATGTTCGGGATGGTGTTGCACTGGTCGCTCCCATCGGGGTGATGGGGCGATAACACCAGAACGGTGCTAGTGTGTCAACACCATAATGGTGCGCTCACTCGAATTTAACAGCAACCGCGCAGTCTCCTGCTTCGATGAGGTGCCATAAAGCGTACTCGTCCTCATCTCCCTCCGCGAGGTAGGCGTCCTTCACTGCGCGCGCAGCTGTGCACCGATCCTCGCTACCCCAAGGCGCATTCTCATCTACGATCCGATACTGCTCCTCCGCCTCTTCCGAGGCGCTCGAACATGCCGCCAAAGACACGAGAGGAAGAACGAGGAAAAGCCTCACAGATCGCGCGCGATCCGGATGACGCGACCTGTAACGATGACGTCGGCCGCATCAACCTCCTGGTCTTGCACAGCCGGATTGTCGGAAATTACCAGCACACGCCCAGGGCCGACCATCCTGAGCCGCTTGATGGCGGCCGCGCCGAAAAGCGAAATTGCCCAGAGTCGGTCCTGCTGATTTAGGTCGGTCTGCGTGGTGTCGATCCAGACCAAGTCGTTGCTTAACAGCGTCGGGTACATGCTTTCCCCGACCCCGTGTGCCAAGCGCAACTTCGAGGGCGGTGTCCGCGTGAACGAACGAATATAGCCGAGATCGAAGCTGAAGGGCGTTTCTTCCACGTAGTGATCGATGTCCGTGCCGGGCCCCATCGAGAACGAGAGGTCAAGCAGCGAAATAGGCGCGACCTCGCCTTGGTCCACAAGACGGGTGGCATCGCTGTCCTGTTCAGGAACAGTGATCATCGGAGAAATGATCTCGGCTGGCTCGACGCCGAAGGCCAGGGCAGCCCGATCTATCCAGACCGGCCGAAGGCTTCGGTGACCCTTCTCAAGCCGCTCGATCGTCTGCGGCGTGGTATTCATTCTCTTGGCGAGTTCGGGACGCTTCCAGCCTCGCGCTTCACGCAGACGCTCGATGTTGTTGACGCTCGCCATAAGCAGGGCATCTGCACCAGATTGGTGGCAGTCATCCACACGCCAGTTTGGTGTTGACAATCTGGTACTCCTAGCACCATTATGGTGTTGCAAGGAGATCACCGAATGACGCTCAAGGAATGGCTCGCAAAGCAAGGGATGAGCAATCCCGAGTTCGGCGAGCAGATCGGCACCTCCGCCGAGACGGTGCGCCGGTATGCGGTCGGCATCCGCATTCCCGAGCGCGAGGCGATGCAGCGCATTTTCGAGGCCACCGACGGCGAGGTCACCGCCAACGATTTCCACGGGCAGGCCCGCGAAGCCTCCGCCTCTGCACAGGCGGACGCGGCATGATGCAGCGCCCGCCTCACAGCTTTCCGTCATTTGTGCGAGTTGTTCCGCTTCGTGATCCAGTCGCCTCCAAGAATGTAATCGACGTTGTCGAAGATTTCCTCTTCGTTGCCGGGCGCGTCTCTTCCAAGATCTTGAAGCTGGTCGCTGAGGTGCGTGACGAAATCCTCATCGACGAGGCGCCTGCTTCGCAGGTCGGCAATGAGCATTGCCAAGGCGCTCGACGCCCAATTGGCGAGTGCCAGCGAAGTCTCAGGTCCGGCTGCGACTGTACCTTTTTCCATGTGATCGATCTCCGTGCGCGCTGTGACAAGCTGCACGGTAGGGGCGGCGGCAGGGGTCGCAAGGCTTCTGTCGCCACTTCACCCCAGGCGGACGCGGCATGAGCGACTGGCGCCCCGAGATCGGCACAGTGGACCGCGAAGTCCTGGGCTCTCGCGAGCAGATTATCGCCCGGGCTCGTGCCTTGGTGGCGGCAAGGCTTCTCGCCAGTGCTGAACCTGCTCAGCGTAGCCCCGTACCCTCGTCTCTTCCACATCGGCGCCTGCAGAACGGCAAAGGTTCGCCACCCGCAGGAGCGTTGCTTCGACTTCTTCGGATCGCCCCGGGAGCAGCAATCCAAGCTCTGCGAGCGACACTGCACATGCTGCGGCGAGCGTCGCGGCTTCTTGCGCCAACGCAATCTGCAGGTCGTCAGGATGCATAGGTGTGCCTCTTTTCGTGCGGGTCTCGACAACCGCACGATGGCCGAACCGAGAGGCATTTCAAGTGCCTCTCGGGGAGGTCTCGCATGACTGGGGCGTGGTCCTGTGGGCACGAGCACTCGCTCGAGAACACACAGCACATGTCGGGCCGAGCGTTCTGTCGGGAGTGCAGGCGAAAGGTCGCTATCGATTCTTACCATCGCCGCCGACGCGGGGAGTCCAAGCCACGCCCATCCTTGATGGACCGAGTAAGTGGCCGCATCGAGAAGGGCTCTTATGGCGAATGCTGGATATGGACCGGCGCCCGCGATGAGGATGGCTACGGGCGAGTATGGGCAAATGGCACAACTGGCCGCGCTCATCGCGTGATCTTCGAAGCCCTCAAGGGCGCTATTCCAGAGGGACTGGTTCTCGATCATCTCTGCCACACACCTTCTTGTGTGAACCCAGACCATCTTGAGCCCGTCACGATCCGGGAAAACGTCCGTCGCGGACGAGAAGCGTCAAGCTCCGGCCGGGGAGGGTCGCCTGCATGAAGCGGTGCGCGACCTACACTGCTGAGGAATCCCGCGCCTTCTACGAACGGTGGGGCCGGGACTTCCTCAGTTATGACCCAGAGACTGGCGTGTTTACTTGCACCACTAATCCTCCGGCCGAAGCCTTCTCGGCGGAATGGAGACGGAGGGCGTGGATCACGAGGTTTTCTGGCAAGCCGAGCGGGCGTCGGTCGCATGGCTATTTCGACCTCTCCATTCTTGATCGGAAGATGTACGCACACCGATACGCAATATACCTTCAGATTGGGCGGTGGCCCGATGTCGTCGACCATTTGAATGGGGATGGATTCGACAATCGCCTCTGCAATATTCGTGAGGCCAACCGGTCTCTCAACATGCGAAACAGGCGAATGTGCCCCCGCAACACGAGCGGGAAGGTCGGCGTATTCTTCGACAAGGGGGCAGGCCGCTGGGTCGCTTCGGTTGGCGTCGACGGGCGAGAGATCCGGCAGGGTGGCTTCAAGACCTTCACCGATGCTGCCCGGGCACGCGATGCAGAGGCCGCCAAGCACGGCTTCGGTCCTAATCATGGGGCTATCTCGATATGATCTGCGCTGAGTGCTTCGAGCCGGGCGAAGACGCCTGCGAAGATCGCATCTGCCCGCGGCGCGCGCCGCTTCTCATTCCTCTTGCCGGCACTCCTGTTGCGGGAACCCCCTGTGCCGGCCGGGCCCCCGGGTCGCACCGTGGGATGGAGGCGCCGCAACCGCGAACCCGCGGCGCCTCCATATTCTCCTCGGTCAATCCCCCTCTTCATGTTCTCCCCTATAACGTTTTCGGGCGACACGATCATGTGTGACGTTTCCACGATCATCCGGCAGCGCCAAGCGTCGGTTCGACGCGAACTGGATCGTCGGGGCATCAGCCTGAAGGCGCTGAGCTTCGACAGCGGGATCCCCTACCCAACACTGCTGTCCTACTTCCCCCGAGAGGGCAGTGAGAAGCCAGCGGCCGCCATTCCGATGGCCGCAGTATATGCGCTCTGCGGGCATGCGCCGGCCGACCTGCTCTCGCTACTGCTGCCAGACGGGTTCCAGATCGTCCGTGCCTCGGAAGAGATCGACCACGACACGCTGGCTGAGATTGCCGGGCAGTACTGCGTCGAAATGCGCAAGGCGACACACCCGGAAAGCCCGGGCGGGCGTGAGATCAGCGAGTGCGAAGACCGCAGCCTGCGGAGCGCCGCGGCCAAGCTGAAGCTGGTCGCGTGAGCTTCCTGGGTCCAGCCTTGGCATTCTTCGGCGGCATGCTTCTCATGTGGGCCGTGCTGGGCTTCTGGCACCGTCAGGCGAGCAGAAAGCTCATCGAGCAGGGCAAGGTCATCACGAACCTGCAGCTGCAGGTCATCCATCAGATCGACGAGATGGAGAAGGCCGGCCTGCCGGTCGAGCGCATGCTGTGCCCCGCGCTGTTCGCCATCGGGCCGGGCGAGGCGGCATGAGCGGGGGCTCTCAGCAACTTCGGATATTCCGCCGGGCCATTCGCGACGGCGCCACGCTCGAGGAAGCCTGCGCGGCGACCGGCGACATCATCCCGCCCGAGGAAGGCCGGATCTACCTCGCCCGCGACGCGAAAGAACCCCCACCGCCCGAAGCATACGAGCTGCTCGGGCCTAGCAAGGAAGAGACGATGGCCATGGCCGAGAAGAAGGAAGACGGCGAGGGCGCTGGCGTCAGCGGCGAATACAAGCGGCCCGACGTCGCGAAGGCGTTCGAAATCTACGACACCGAGATCAAGCCGAAGAACGCGCACCTCTCGACCATCAAGGGCGACCTCGCGGACCCGCACAAGCGGATCAAGGATGACTGCCATTTCCCGCGCGGCGTGCTCAACTTCATCGTCGGGCTCGAGAGCATGGAGGACGCGAAGCGCGATCACCACCTGCTCGCGCTCCACGGCGCGCTGGGGCACCGCAAGCTGACATTGCCCGAGGACCTGGTGACCCTCGCCCAGGGCAAGGCCGGCGACAACGTGGTGCCGCTCGGCAAGCGCGCCCGGCCCAGCCTCGCCACGCTGCCCGAGATGGGCGTGCCCAGCGATGGGAGCGAGACCGATCTGGCCGATGCCGCCGAGGACCCGTTCGAGGCCAGCGAGGAAGAGCTCGCCGCGCAGCAATTGCGGCCAAGCGTCGAGCAAATCCAAGCGGAACTAGATGCCGCCGCCGAAGAGGCGAAGCCCGGCACTGGCGCCGCCGCGCGCAAGGCGATGCGCAGGCGCGCGAAGGCGCCGCAGCAGGAAGCCGCAGAATGAGCAGCCTCGTTCGACGCTGGCAGCGCAAGCGGCTGCGTGCCTTGCCTGACTACGAGGCGGCCCCGCAGCAATATCGTCCACTGCGCGACGGTGGCTACATGGTGCTGCACGCCACCAAGGGCTGGCGCCGTGTGTCCGGCAAGCGCGTCCGCGCTGGCTTCGCCTAGCGTTACGCGCGATGCCCAAGATGACAGAGCCACTTGATCCTGCACTGCTGCAGCGCCTCCTCCGGTATGATCCGGAGACTGGCAAGCTGTTCTGGCGCGAGCGCACAGCCGACCTTTTCAGCAGCGACGCAATGTATCCGGCGGCCGTTCGGTGTGGGGCATGGAACCGCCGATATGCCGGAGAGGAGGCTATCAAAGGGGCTGGGAGCAATGGCTACCTTGGTGGCAGGATATTTGATCGAAACGTATTGGCCCACAGGGTAGCGTTTGCGATCTTGCACGGCTTCTGGCCGATCGAAGTGGACCACATCAACGGGTGTCGATCTGACAATCGGGCGTGTAACCTTCGCGCCGTAACGATCCTCGAGAACCGCCGGAACCAGAAACGTCGGACGAAGAACTCTGCCAGCCCTACTGGCGTTTACCAAGCCCAAGACGGTGCGTGGATCGCCCAGATCGGGATCAACTACGGCACCAAATATTTGGGTCGCTACGGCAGCATGTCGGCAGCCGCCTTAGCTCGCGAAAAGGCTGAAGTAGAACACGGCTTTCACCCGAACCACGGGAGGAGGGCGTGATAGTTTTGGCGCTTGATTTGAGTAAGAGAAGCACCGGTTGGGCGGTGTGGGGGCCTGGCATGTCCAAGCCCGCGCACGGCCGCTGGGTGCTCGGCAGCGAATATACGTCGCGGGGCGGCACCTTTGCCAAGCTGCATCAGAACCTGCTCGACCTCCAGCGGATCGCACGCTTCGACCTTATCGGCTTCGAGGCGCCGATCGCACCGATGCAGCTGCAGGGCGCCACGAACATCGACACGCTGCGGGTCCTCTCCGGCCTCGCGGCGCACGTGGAGAGCTACGCCTTCGCGCGAGGCTGCAAGGTCACCGAGATCAACGTGGCCAGCTGGCGCAAGGACTTCATCGGTTCGGCGATCGTCAACGAGGCCAACGCCGATGCGCGACGCAAGCGCAAGGCGACGGGGAAGGGCTCTGCCACCGACAAGCTGAAGGCCCTGTGCATCGAGCGCTGCCGCTCATTCGGATGGCGCCCCGAGACGAACGACGACGCGGATGCGCTCGGAATCCTTGACTATCTGCTGGCGCGCGAGGGGGTGCAGACGCCCTGGCGCGAGGCAGAGGTGCTGGTGCCGGTGCTGGGAGGCGCGGCGTGAGATCCTACCTCGACTTTCTTGAGGCAAAGGCCCCAATCGCGCAACCGGCAGGGTTCAGGTGCGCACTCGCCGATGTGCCCACACATCTCCTGACCGGGGACGAAATCAAGCCTCACCAGAGAGCCATCATCCGTTGGGCGGTTGAAGGCGGACGGCGCGCGCTTTTCGAGGCGTTCGGGCTGGGCAAGTCCATCCAGCAACTGCTCATCTGCAACATCATCCTTGACAAGGTTGAGCATGAAAGGGTGGCAAGGGGCGATCCGCCGCAACCCATCATGGGGCTGATTGTCGCTCCGCTCGGCGTGCGCCGCGAGTTCATAGCCGACGCGAAGAAGCTGGGCCTGCCCCTGCACTTCGTGAAGTCGGACGCAGATATTGACAAGACCGGCGACGAATGCGGCCTCTACCTGACGAACTACGAGAGCGTACGGGACGGCAAGATTGACGTGAGCCGCTTCATGGTCTGCAGCCTCGATGAAGCGAGCGTCCTGCGCAGCTACGGCTCCAAGACCTTCCAGGAGTTCCTGCCGCTGTTCGGGGCTGTCCCATATCGCTTCGTTGCCACTGCCACGCCGAGCCCGAACCGCTACAAGGAGCTGATCCACTACGCCGGTTTCCTCGGCGTTATGGACACCGGGCAGGCCCTAACCCGCTTCTTCCAGCGCAACAGCGAGAAGGCGAACGACCTCAATCTCTATCCGCACAAAGAGGATGAGTTCTGGCTTTGGGTGAACAGCTGGGCCGTCTTCCTGCAGCGCCCCAGCGACCTTGGGTTCAGCGATGAAGGCTACGATCAGCCGCAGATGATCGTGCGCTGGCACGAGGTGAAAACCGATATCACTGGCGGCGGCAAGACAGACAATTTCGGTCAGGCGGCACTGTTCAGAGACAACGCCATCGGTGTCGTTGGCGCGAGCCGGGAAAAGCGTCGGACGTTGGACGCTCGCGTGGCCAAGGTCGCGGAGATCATGGCCGAGGATCCTGATGACCACTTCCTGCTCTGGCACGACCTGGAAGACGAACGGAAGGCTCTAGAGAAGCTGCCGGGTGTCGAATCTGTCTACGGCGCGCAGGACCTGGACCTGCGCGAGGAGATCGTCCGGCGCTTTGCTGATGGGGAGCTAGCGCGACTTGCTGCCAAGCCAATCATGCTGGGCAGTGGCTCCAATCTGCAGCGCCACTGCCACCGAGCGATCTTCACGGGCGTGGGCTTCAAGTTCAACGACTTCATACAGGCGATACACCGTATCTACCGGTTCCTGCAGTCTGGCCAGGTGGTGATCGATATCATCTACGCCGAGACCGAGGATCAGGTCCGGCGCGAACTGCTCGCGAAGTGGCGGCGCGACGAAGAGATGAAGGCGCGGATGTCCGAGATCATCCGCAAGTATGGCCTCAATCACGCCGCTGCCGCCCAAGCCATGAAAAGGAGTATCGGGGTGGAACGCGCGGAGATGTCCGGCGCCGGCTGGAAGCTGGCGCACAACGATTGCGTAGAGGAAGCGCGGCGCCTGGACGAGGATTCGCTGGATCTGATCGTCACATCGGTCCCGTTCAGCAATCACTATGAATACACGCCCAGCTACAATGATTTCGGGCACACCGATGATGATGCCCACTTCTTCGCGCAGATGGACTTCCTCACGCCGGAACTGCTGCGCGCGTGCGCCCCGGGTCGAATGGCCTGCATCCATGTAAAAGACCGGATCATGTTCGGCAGCGTCACCGGCGAAGGCGTGCCTACAGTCAACCCGTTCCACGCCAAGTGCATCGAGCACTACATGCGTCATGGCTTCCAATACATGGGCATGATCCATGTCAACACGGACGTAGTTCGGGAGAACAATCAGACCTACCGGCTCTCCTATTCGGAGATGCTGAAAGACAGCACCAAGATGGGCGTCGGCTCTCCGGAATATGTTCTGCTGATGCGCAAGCCGCAGAGTGATCGGAGCCGCGGCTACGCCGATGTGCCGGTTCGCAAGGAGCCATTTGCCTACAGCCTGGCGCGCTGGCAGATCGATGCTCACGCATTCTGGCGATCCAGCGGCGAGCGGCTTGCGATGCCGGCCGAGCTTTCGGCGGCCGTGGAGCACTTCGGACAGATGGGCGTGGGTCCCTTGGTGAAAGCCTTCACCGAAGGCACCCGTGAGATGGTCTATGACTTCGAGGCCCATGTTCAGATCGGGGAGACGATCGAAGCTCGAGAACAGAACGATAGCCGCGGGCACCTGCCGCGCACCTTTATGAGCCTCGCCCCGGGCGCCCACGATCCGAATACGTGGGACGATGTGGTCCGCATGCGGACGCTCAATGCCGAGCAGGTCGCGAAAGGCCGCGAGAAGCACGTCTGCCCCCTTCAGTTCGATATTGTCGATCGCCTGATCGAGCGGTTCAGCATGGAAGGCGAGCTTGTCTTCGATCCCTTCGCAGGTCTCGGGACCGTGCCGATGCGGGCACTTCTGAAGGGCCGCCGCGGTCAGGGCAGCGAGCTGAACCCCGACTACTTCGCGCATAGCGTGCGCTATTTGCAGGAAGCAGAGCGCAAGGCGGCCGTGCCGACACTTTTCAGCCTGTTGGGCATCGACCAGGCAGCATGAGCAGCTTCGCCTCCCTCACCATCGCGGAGGCCGACCGGCTTGCCGCCTTGCGCACCGATAGACGCACGCTGCGCGGGCGGAAGGACCGCTACGAGCGCCTCGCCAACGAGTACCGCGCCATGCAGGCTGAGGTCGAACTCACGCTGGCTGCGCTGGAGACCGAGATACGCGACCTCGCCCGACGCTGCGGACGGGCCGCATGAACGCTCCCGCTCCCCTCATCGATGCCGAAGTCGATCTCCAGGACTTCCCCTTCATGCCCCTGCACGTCGCGCGGCTGCGCGACAGCAACCTGTCGGCCGAAGAGGAGCCTGAGGCGTGCTGGTACGCTGTGCTGCTCTGGGCGGCTTCATGGCACCAGATCCCGGCCGCCAGTTTGCCCGACAACGACACCGTCCTGATGCGGCTGGTCGGTCTCGGCCGAGAAAAGCGAACGTGGGCCAAACATCGCGCCGGTGCGCTTCGCGGCTTCGTAAAGTGCAGCGACGGTCGCCTTTATCATCCGGTTGTCGCTGAGCTGGCGATGCGCGCTTGGACGCGCCACCACAGGCTCCGCCACGCTGCCCTTCGAAAAAAACGTGCGGCTCGTATCAAGGGTAGCCGGTGGCAGAATATCCGTCAGCGCATCCTGACAAGAGACGGTCATCGCTGCGGCGCGTGTTCGTCGACCGGCCCATTTCTCGAGATCGACCATGTCCTGCCGCTAGCTGAGGGCGGCACCAACACAGACGACAATCTTCAAGTGCTCTGCCGCCCCTGTAATCGGCGGAAATCCTACAAGGTCGTGCGGGGAGCTCATGGCTGACTTCCCCGCGCTCATGCTCTGGACCGACAAGTACCTTGCGGACACACGGCACCTGACGACGCTGGAGCATGGCGCGTACCTGCTCCTTATCATGGAGGCGTGGCGCCGGCCGAACTGCGATTTGCCCGACGACGAGAAGATGCTCGCGCGCATGGCAGGGCTCTCCGCGGATGAGTGGAGCACGATCAAGGACACCGTGATGGCGTTCTGGGATCGTGACGGAAGGCGCAAGGTTTGGCGGCAAAAGAAGCTCTCTTCAGAACGCGACTATGTCACGAAGAAGAGGCGGTCACAGCAGGAAAAAGCCGCAAAGCGTTGGAATAAAACGGAAAGTCCAGATGCCGCGGCACAGCCGCAGCAATCCCGCGGCAATGCCCCCACACCCACACCCACACCCACACAAGTAATAGAAGAACCTGACGGTTCTTCTGCGCCGCCAGAGCGCGCGCATCAGCTTCCAGCCAACTTCCAGCCTGTGCTCACCGATCTCGCTCAGCAGCATGCGGATGCTCTGGGACCGCCACGCTTCGCCACCGAGCTTCAGCGCTTCCGCGATTACCACGCCGCCAAGGGCACCACGATGAAGGACTGGCAGGCCGCCTTCAGAACCTGGCTGTCCAACGCCATCGAACGACAGGGGAACCAACGGAATGGATCAGGCCCACGCAACGACACTACGGATCGTCGAGACGGCTTCACCCGCGAGCTCGACCGAAGGCTCGGCCTTGGCGAGGCTGGCGAACCTGCCCGCGCGGCTGGACGATGAGACGCTGGGCAATGTCGAGCGATACGCTCAATCCACGCCGCCGGCGCTTCCGCCAACCGACGAGCAGCATCTGCTCGAGTTCATGCGCTTGATGTCGGACATGCCTCGTCAGACGGCTGACCTCGCAACCGGGGCCATCAAGATCGAGAACATGGTGCGGCATCTCGGCCACCTGCCGCGAGCCTGCATCAATTGGATGAACGAACAGGTCCACCCGCGCTTCCGGTTCTATCCCACGATCCAGGAACTGCTTGGCCTCGCGTCCGAGTGGCGCCGGGCCGATGAGCCGGTCCGAGCTCGCCAGCAAGCCGAGGTCGTCGTTCGCAGAGAGCTCAACGCCCGCGTCGATGAGGCGCGTGCGGCATTGCGCGCCGGCGAGCGCGACCAGGATGCGATCGACAGGCTCTCTCCGCCGATCGCGCGAGTGATGGTGGGCGAAGGTTTGCTTGCGCGCTGCGCCGAATGCGGCAGTTTCTCGCCGCGGCGGCCGCGCCTTCTGCCGGGGCAGTGGGCATGAGCGAGGTCCACCGCCTGGCACGCCGCTACAACGACGCGCTGATCAGCCGCGGCGATCATTCGCGAGAGTGGTTCGTCGACAGCATGGGTGAGCTTCGACTGCGCACCAAGAACAGCGTGCAGCGCCGCTTCGAACTGGACGAGCGCCGTGAGGCAGCTGAGATCGGCGGCTATCTCTGCGATGAGATGGGAGTCTGCGGGTGAGCCGAGGCCGCACCTCCCTGACCCGGTACGCGCCGCTGATGCGCGAGGCGAGCCCGGAGGAGGCGCGCGAGGCCGCGCGCAACGCCTTCATCGCCACCGGCGGCAAGACGGTGTGCATCAACAAGGATTGGCTGACCTCGTGGGGCGACAGGAAGCTGCTCGACCAGCTGGCGGAGAAGGCTTTCGACGTGAAGGGAACCGAGTGATGGACCGCAAGCAGGATGACGCCGACGAGCGCTTTCTGAACGCCTTTGACCGGCGCGAGGAGCGGGAGATCACGCGGTCTCTCGGCCCGATCTTCCGCCGGCATGGGCACGGGATGGCGCCAGACACATCGCGTAGCGTGCAGCGTGCGGAGCAGCAGCGCGTCGCCGGGCTCATCTCGCGAGATCAGGCCGACCGCAACATCGAGATGATCCGCCACGAGGCCGAGCAGCGCGTGCTGAGCGGCGACCTCAAGAGCAGCCAGGACACGGTGATCGCGCCCACGCCCGAATGGGAGCGAATGGGCGAGAGCCGGCCGTACTATGCCAAGACGGTCGACGGGTCGGTGCGGGCCATCCGCACCGTGCGCCGGGTCCAAACCTCGATCGTCGCGCGGCTGCACAACCAGGGCAAGCTGAGCGATGACCAGCTGGTCGCCTGCATCTGGTACGCCGATTGCCACGAGCGCGCCGGCATCTCCGGCCGGTACAAGGCCAGCAATTTCAGCGGCATGCCCGGTTCGCCCAGTGGTGTGAGCCTGAGCCAGCATCCGGCCGCGCGCCACCTTGGCGAGCTCGAGGCACGCCGCGCGCTGCGATCAGTGCAGAGCGGCATGGAAACGCGGGTGCTGCGCATCTTCGAATACGTCGTGATCCACAACCTGCCGCTGCGCCGCGCAGCCCGCGCCGCGGTGACCGACAACTCCGCGATCTACCGCAAATTCATCGAAGGCTGCGACTGCATCATCGCCCGCTGCGAGGCCACTGGCGTCGACCTGGACGAGTTCGGAAAGCGACGGTCTTGACGTGCAAGCAGTTTTCGACGATGAAACCGCAAATGCCGAACTGCGCCGCGGGCGAGAACTCGGCATGATCTCCACCAGATCAGCCTGACATGGCGCGGCCCGCCGCCTCTCCTGCCGCACGCATCAAGCTGCTACAGTCGGCGCTGCCGAAGGCGCAAGCGCTGCGCAGCAAGGTCTTGACCCGCGAGCCGATGGCCGAGCTGCTCGGCGTCAACTGGAAGATCCTGAAGCGCTGGTGCGACGAGGTCCCCGGCTTCGAGGAGAGCGGCGCATTCGAGCGCGGCGCCCAAGGAATCGGCTACGAGTTCAAGCCGGCGCCAACCGTGCGATTTCTGATCAAGCACTTCGAGAGCGTGCGCGGCCGGCAGGTCGAGCAGGCCAGGCGGTTGCGCAAGGCGATCGCCGGCAGCGCGCTCGACGATCTGCCGGACGACATGAGTCCCCGCGAGATCATCGAGGGGGTGCGCGCGGCGAGCGTGGTTCGCGAGGAGCAGCAGGCACAAGGCTTCCTGCTCCGCGCGGACACGGCTGCGGCGGTGATCGAACAGACCTTCAACCGGATGTTGCAGGCGGGCATGCAGGCCGGACGCGAGCAGGATCCTACCGGGCAATGGCCGCCCGAATATGCGGAGATGTGGCGCAGTGCGATCGACAACCTCATCCTGGCGCAAGGCCGCGCCGGTGAGGAAGCATTGAAGGCGCTGCGTGGCGGGAATCTTCAGTCCGGCACAGCTTAGCCGAGAGCTCGAGCGACTAGGCTCTGGCGAGTGCTTGGCCGACCCGCTCAACCTGCTGGCCGATGCGCTGTCGCGCTTCCGCCCGCCCGAAAAGATCAGCACGCTCGATTGGGCTGAGAAGAACCGGAAGTTCCGGCTTCCGGACAGTGGGGCACTGGTGCCTTACGACCGCTGGCGCACGCCGTACAACATCGCGGCATCGGATGCGCTCGACGAGCCCGGCGTCGAGCTCGTGGTGATGGTCAAGCCATCACGCTCGGGCGGCACCACGATTGCCGAGAACTTCGTTGCCAAGATGATCGACATTGGCCCGATGGGGCGTGTTGCCTGGTATCTGGGCAGTGACAAGGCGGTGAAGGAATACGCCGAAGGCGCCATCCGGCCGCTGTTCGAGGATCATCCGCGGCTGCAGGCGAAGGTCGGCAAGGGGCGCTCGGATGATTCCGACACGCGCAAGCGGGTGAGCGGATACCTGATCGAGTTCCTCGCTGCCAACGCATCGAGCTTCACGAACCGCGAGTTCTACTTCGGCGTCATGGACGAGCCGGATGCATGGACCCGGTTCGGTGAGAGCCCGAAGACGCAGTTGAAGGGCCGGCAGAAGAACGTCGGGCGCCGGCGCAAGGGCATGATCCTGTCGCACCCCGACAAGGGCTGGCGCGCCGGCACGGCGGCGGCGTGGGAAACCACAAGCCGCGGCATCTACATCATGCGCTGCGCCGAATGCTTGCGCTTCGCGGCGGCCCACGCGACGAAGTTCTGGCCGGACGTGCCGCAGTTCACGCTCGACTATCAGCGCGCGCCCAAGGGCAGCAGCGTGGACCGCCGGATGGAGATCGCAGGCCGGAAGGCTGGCATGGCCTGCCCGCACTGCGGGGTGGTTCTGTCCGACGAGCAGCGCTTCGCCATGGTCGATGAGGCCGGCGCCAATGGCTGGTGGATGCACCGGGGGCAGCATCTCGATGTGTACGAGGGCATCCAGGGCACGTCTGACCCGCACACGGATCGCGGATTCTGGGTGCACGGGCTGATGATCAAGACGTCGCCGGCGGTGGAGCTCGCGAAGGGCCTCGAGGAAGCGCTCGCCAAGTTCGAGCGTAGCGGCGGCAGCAAGACCGCCGGCAAGGCACTGCGCGAGTTCATGTCCAAGCAGCTGGGCGAGATATTCGAGGGCAAGGCGGACATTGAAGGCGTGAGCGCGGCCTCGCTGAACAGGCGTGCAGACAAGCAGGATCTGCCGCGCGGGCTCTTCCCAGCGGAGGCGCTGTTCATCACTGCAGCGGTGGACGTCGGACAGGCCAAGTTCGACGTCTCGTTCCGGGCGTGGGACAGCGAGAACCGATCATGGTGGCTCGATCGGACCACGATCTTGCAGCGCACCGTGGATGGGATCTCGCGCGAGATCCGGACCCGCGAGCGGATCGACGACTGGATGGATACCCTGATCGACCAGGTGCTGCTGCGGCGGTTCCCGGTCGATGGGTACGAAGAC
>Ga0066648_10001224_pt1 | contig 14484 bp, 15 predicted proteins | sample CryGeyCG12114_NA_FD_59537 | JGI IMG/M metagenome (GOLD analysis project Ga0066648, IMG submission 59537) | Groundwater microbial communities from aquifer - Crystal Geyser CG19_WC_8/21/14_NA | ecosystem: Environmental > Aquatic > Deep subsurface > Groundwater | place: USA: Utah: Grand County... | reverse complement strand
AGAGCCAGGTCGCCACGATGCCGACGAAGAAGGCGGTCATGCCGGGCCCAGTTTACCGCCGGGAGCCGGGGAGACCCCACCGGGTCGAAGAGCGCGCCGGTGTCGAGCGGCCGACCGCGCAGTAGCCAGTAGTAGTGCACGAGTATGATAATGCCGCCCCAGATGGCGATCCAGGCGACGATGCCGGACAGGAACGAGTCGAGCGTCTGGGCGAAGTCGGACGATGATGAAGAAGACCACCACCGCCATGGCGAACATGCCGACGACCGTGCTCAGCGCCCGCCGCGGCAGCTTGATGTCGAGTGCCTGGGTGGCGACCGAGAAAGTGTAGATGTTCAAGACGTTGGTTGCGATCGGCCCGGGGAAGACGGTCGGCGCCGCAGCTCAGGCCCGGACCTCGTCGACGAAGTGGTAGACCTCTCGGCGGCGTAGTTCCGGCACGATGGCGAAGCCGATGATGGTGAGGGCCATCGAGCCGACGTAGATGTAGAGCACGTGTTCCATACCCATCACCGGGATCAGCGCTGCGAGCGAAGCCGGTGCGGCGAACGCGGCGATGCGTCCTAGTCCTAGGGTCATGGCCAGACCGGCGCCGCGTACCTCGGTCGGGAAGATCTCCGCGGACACAGTGAGCTTGGTCGCCCAGCCCGGTCCGAGCAGGGCTATCTGTCCGACACCGGCCGCGACCAGGGCCCACCCCATCGAGGGAAGGTTCAGCATCGCGATGGTCGCGATGATGCCAATGATGTAACAGGTGACCGCCACCGGTCTGCGACCGACGATGTCGGAGAAGTAGGCGCCAGCGGCGCACGCCACCGCTTGGAGGAGGTACATGGGCAACAGGATCAGCAGGACGCGCGTGTGGCTCAGGTCGTACACCGTCGAAAGGTAGAGGATCAGTCCGACGGAGTACCCGTGGTAGGTGAAGTTGTCACCCATGTTGACGATCAGTGCGCCGACCCAGCGCTTGCGGAGCTCGGGATGGCGCAGGATCGCCGCCCAGGAGTTCTTGTGGGCAGGGACGTCGCCTTCCTCGATGGCGGCCCGGGTCTTGGTGAACGCGTCGCTTTCGATGATGTGGTGGCGGAACCACAGGATGCCGAAGCCGAGCGGCAGGGTGACCAAGAATGCCAGCCGCACGTGCCAACCCTCGGAGATCGGCAGGGGCAGGATCGAGACAACGATGAGGAGCACGACACCGAGCGGGTAGAGCGTGAACATGTTGGCCGTGCCCCAGCCACGCCACTTGGCCGGCCAGGCCTCGAGAGCGAAGATCGTGCCGACTGGTTGCTCACCACCCGCCAGGAGGCCGGTGAGGAAGCGCGCGACGATGAAGACGGTGAGGGTGGGAGCCAGGCCGGTGAGGCTGGCCGCGACGGCGTACCCCGCGATGGAAAGCGCCAGCGTCATCCGTCGCCCCAGGACGTCGGACAGGGTGGAGAAGGCAAGGGTGCCAAGGAAGTAGCCAGCCATGAAGATGGTCTGGATAGCGGCGATCCGCTCCGGCGAGACGCCGTAGAGCAGTGCCAGTGGCGTCACCATGATCACGGGCAGGTTGATCACGTAAGCGTCGAAGCCCATGCCCACCGATGACACTGCGGTCGCGAGCCAGGAGCTCCTCGCGACCTCGGCGACATGAGGGACTGCTCGTCGGCCTCCCGTTGCGACCGTCGGGTCGACGGTGGGTTCGGGGGAGTTCTCTCCGCGTACCAGCTCTGTCATTTCTCCACCTGCGGGTCGGGCGGCTCGAGGCGCCGCTTGGCGATCGGTTGGGTTGGGTAGGGCGGTCGGTGTCCTCAGCCTGTGCGCCGGGTCGTGTATGCGTCCCACCAAGCTCGGGTCGATGCCACCTGGTTGAACGTATTCAGGTGGATCCCCTCGATCCCAAGGTCTTCCTCGGTCTGGACCTGGATCACTTCGTCCATCAAGACACTGGGGTCGTAGGCCCCGGGCCCGACGAGCCGGGCAGCGAGCTTGCGCTGCTTGTTGACGAACTTCACCGAGTTGCCGACGCCCATCCAGGCGGCCATCCGCAACAGCTCCTTGCGCTGCACCACGCCTGCGATGCCGAGGTACGCCGGCAGACGCACTCCCGCGGCCCGAGCCTGCCGGAGCCAGTCACGCACCGTGGCCGCGTCGAAGCACGTCTGGGTCACCAGGTAGGAGGCGTACTCCTGCTTGCGCACGAGCAGGCTCATGGCCTGCTCCGAGGACAGGTACGCGTGACCCTCCGGGTAGGCAGCCACACCGGCGCGGAACCCGGCCGCTCGGACTTCCTGGAGAATGTCGATCGCACCGTCGTAGGGCCCGGCTGTCTTGCTGCTGTTGCCGGCGACGACGAAGATGTCCGTGACACCGGCGTTCTTGAGCACCTCCAGCAGGTCTGCCAGGTGGTGACGATCCCGGATCGAGCGGGCGGGCAGGTGCGGGGTGACCGGATGGCCGCGGGCAATCAGGTCGGTGGTGAGCTTCACGGACTTCTGGAAGCCCTCCGAGGAGGCGAAGAAACTCATGGTCGCTCGGGCGGCCCTCGGCAGGTCGGCCGCGGCCGTTGCGGGATCTTTTACGGGTGCCAGCTCCCACCGCGGATCTGCCAGCAGTCGCTGGGAGACCTCCGATCGGGCGGTGCCAACGACCCAGTGCGGCTCCTTCATAGTTCTCCCATCGTCGTGGCTGGTTGCCTGGCTCCTGTGACGGGAAACACTTGTCGGACCCCGGGCTGTGGTGCTGAGTGAGCGCGTCGCTCGGCTGCGGAGATGGTGTTCTCGAGCAGCATCGTCACGGTCATCGGTCCGACTCCGCCTGGTACCGGCGTGATATGCGACGCCTTCTGTCGCACACCTTCGAAGTCCACGTCGCCTACGAGACTGTGGTCCGGCAGCCGGTTGATGCCTACGTCGATGACCACTGCACCGTTCTTCACCATCTCTGCGCGGACGAGTCCCGGTACTCCGGCGGCGACGATGAGGATGTCGGCCAGGATCGTGAACTGGGCAAGATCGCGCGTCTTCGCGTGGCAGAAGGCGACGGTTGCGTCGTCGTGCATGAGCATCAGACCCATCGGCTTGCCGACGATGTTGCTGGCACCCACGATGACCACGTTGCGGCCCTCGATCGGGATTGCCTCGTGGGCCAGCAGTTCCATCACGCCGTACGGGGTACAGGGCGCGAACACGGTCTCTCCCACCACGAGTCCCCCGACGTTGTAAAGATGGAACCCGTCGACGTCCTTCCTGATGTCGATGCTCTCCAACACGCGCCTCATGTCGATGTCACCGGGCAACGGGAGCTGAACGAGGACTCCGTGCACGTCCTCACGTGCGTTGAGCTCCCTGACCAGCTCGACCAGCTCTTCGGTGTGGACGTCGCTGGCGAGATCGTGCCTGACCGAACGGATGCCAATCTCGGCGCAGGCCCGTTGCTTGCGAGCGACGTACACCTGCGATGCCGGGTCCTCCCCGACGAGCACCACGGCCAGCCCGGGGATCGTGCCGGTCGTCACCTCGAGCAGCTGCACCCGCTCCTTCAGACCGATTCTGATCTGGCGCGCGATCGCCCGGCCGTCGATGACCTTGGCCGTCATCGCCCGGCCATCCACACGACCGACATCATGAAAAGACCACGGTCCGGTGGCCATTGAGCAGGACCCGGTTCTCGCAGTGCCAGCGCACCGCCTTTGACAGGACTCGACTCTCCACGTCCCGTCCCGCGCTGACCAGTTGCGAGGCCTGCAGCCGGTGGTCGACACGGACCACGTCCTGTTCGATGATCGGTCCTTCGTCGAGGTGGGCGGTGACGTAGTGGGCTGTCGCCCCCACGAGCTTCACGCCTCGCTGGTGGGCCTGGTCGTAGGGCCGGGCGCCCTTGAAGCTTGGCAGGAACGAGTGGTGGATGTTGATAGCCCGTCCGTCGAGCGCCTTCGAGGCGTCGTCGGAGAGAACCTGCATGTATCTCGCCAGCACGACCAGATCCACGTCGCGGGACTCCACGAGGCTGAGCAGCTCCGCCTCTGCGGCCGGCTTGGTGTCCGGCGTAACCGGGATGTGGTGGAAATCGAGGCCGTGGGACCTGATGAGGTCCTCGAAGTCCGTGTGGTTGGACACCACTCCGGCGATCTCGATGTTCAGCTCGCCCATCGTCCAGCGATAGAGCAGATCGTTGAGACAGTGGCCGAACCGCGACACCATGATCAGCGTCCTGGTCCGGCGGGTGGTGTCGTGCAACTGCCACTCCATGGCGTATGGCGCCACCTCCTCGCCGCAGGCCCTTCTCAGGAGGTCGAGGTCGGAGGCGCCGGCGACCTCGAACTGGACCCGCATGAAGAACCGCTCGTCGAGCGGGTCGTCGTACTGCTGGCTCTCCAGGATGTTGCCACCGCTGTTCAGGATAAATCGGGAGACCGTGAACACGATGCCCGGTTGATCGGCACAGGCAAGCGACAACGTGTACTGGGTCGCGCTCACTCGACCATCTCCAGCATGCGCTTGTACTCCTCGGTGTCCATGTGCAGCGTCTGGTCCTCGGGGGGGTGGACACCCCGGCTGCTGTCCTCGAAGTACCGGTTCAGACCGTCCTCGATGATGGGGCCGACGTCGGCGAAGAGGCGTTTGTTGGAGATGGTCCGGAACGCGCTGTAGCCGACGATGTCACCGCTGATCTCGTAGACGCCGTCGAGGTCGGAACCGGCGACCAGGCCGATCACCGGCACGCTGAGGGTGCGGGCGAGGTAAGTCGCCAGCTCGGCCGGTACCTGCTCGATGATGAACGCGAAGACTCCGGCTTCGGCGAACGCACGGGCGCCGCGCACGATCTGGGCAGCCTCCTGGGCAGAGCGGCCCTTCTTGCCGAACCCGGACTGCTCGTGCTTGCGCGACGCCTGCATCCCGATGTGCCCCATGACCGGAATCCCGGCATGCACCATGTCGGCGATGTACTCGCCGGTGTGCTCGTTGCCCTCGCACTTGACGGCGTCCGCGCCACCCTCGGCGATCATCCGACCGCCGCTCTCGATCGCCTGCGCCTTGGAGGTGTGGTAGCTCAGGTAGGGCAGATGTCCCACCACCATGCCGTACTCGGTGACCCGCGAGACCGCCTGGGTCAGGATCAGCTGCTCCTCGAACCGCACAGTGGTCGGGTCCCGATGGCCGAACAGGGACATCGGACCGGCGTTGCCATTGACGAGCAGGTCGAAGCCGACTCGGTCGGCGATGGCCGCCATGGGCGAGTCGTACACCCCAAGGGACGTGATCCGCTCCCCACGCGCCTTCTTCTCCTGCAGGCTCTTGATGGTGACCTTCTTACGCCGAGCCTCGGTCGTCACGATTGCTGGCCTCCTTCGCGGATCTCCGCTACGAATCGATGTGTAAGCCACAACCTTGTGACCGACGTAACATTTCGCAATACCCGCAGCGGAGATGGAGGATCTGGACATGCACATGGCTGTTGCGCCCATGCGCTGGAGAACGAACAGGCAGCCGGATGTTCTCGATCGGCGCATCATCGCGGCCCTGCATGTGGACGGTCGATCAACCTGGCGCACGGTCGCCGGTGTGCTCGGCCAGCCGGAGCGGACCGTCGCACGCCGAGGAAACCTCCTGCTCAGCCAGGGCGTGGTCACGGTGCATGGGCTGGCCGAGCCCGGGCGCACCTCGAACAGCGAGCCGTTCAACATGCACGTGCGTTGCGCGCCCGGCTCGGCGTACTCCGTTGCCACTGCCCTGGCGAGCCGGCCAGACTCTGTCGTCACCCACGTCCTGACTGGATCCTCCGACTGCTTCGTGGACATCTGGTGCCCTGAGGAGCGTCTGTCGAGCATGGTCCTGCACGAGGTCGCCGCGATAACCGGCGTGGTGGCCACGGAGATGTCCCCGGTGTTGCAGTACATCAAGACGGTGCAGCATTGGCGGCCGCCAGGCTTGCTGACCTCCGAGGAGATGGAGGGACTCCGGGAGCTTCCTGAGCTGGCGCTGTGGCCCGAGCACGCACCTCCGGTACAGCTCAGTCGTGAAGACCGGCTGCTGCTCGGGAGCCTGGCCGAGGACGGGCGCCGTACCTATGAGGAGATTGGACGCCTGTGCGGCTGCTCGGAGCAGACCGCCGCTCGACGTGTCGAGTCGATGCGCCGCAGCGGACTGCTGTCCATCCGCGCGCTCACAGATCCTCGGCTACTGGGCCTGCCCGTCGGCGCTCTCCTCCGCATCAGTGTGGCTCCCGAGCGGGTCGGGGTCGTACGTCAAGCACTCTATGAATCCCCCCACGTCCGGTACGGGGCCCTGGTGATGGGCAGCCACCAGTTCGTGGCCGACGTCAGGTTCGCCGACCGGAAGGAGCTGACCAGCTTCCTGTTCGAGACACCGTGGTTGCAAGGAACGACATCTTCCGTGGAGAGCTCGCTGATACTCCATACTCTCAAGCAGAGTGGAATTCGGTCCCCGGAGAGATCGTGAAGACCAGTTTGCACTGGCACTTCGGCAACCGCCGACGTGCCATACGCCGACTTAAGGAACCACTGATCAACGGGCCATTCCGGCCGTGACCGGCTTCGGACCGCAGCTGAGTGTTGTCGCAGGCCGCGCTGGGTGCCCTCGGCTCCCGTCCCGAGCCCCGGTTTCGGGATGCGCTGGGCGGTTTCGGGCGGGCTGCCGCTATGCCGTCGCCGGGGTCAGGGCGACGGCACGGGCACGCATCAGCCAGTTCGCTGAAGCGAACAACACGTGCAGGTGGTTGAGGTTCTTGCCGATCCCGCGGTAGCGGGTCTTGGTGAACCCGAAGTCCCGCTTCACGATCAGGAACGGATGCTCGACCTTTGCCCGCACCGCCGCTTTGCGTGACTCGACCGCGCGGTCGTGGTCGTGCATCGACTTCAGCGCGCCCTTGCGCGCGGCGATGCGCCACTCGACCTTCGACAGGTGCTCATCACCGGCGATCTCAGGACGCTTCTCGGCGCCCTGGTAGCCGTAGTCGGCGTAGACGCACCCATCGTCTGCGCGGACCAGGTGTGGCGCCTGGTCCAGGTCATGGACGTTGGCAGCTGTCGCGGTCACCGAGTGGGCATACCCAGTGCCGGCATCGACACCGAGGTGGGCCTTCATCCCGAAGTACCACTGGTTGCCCTTCCTGGTCTGGTGCATCTGCGGGTCACGAGTGCCCCCGGCGTTCTTGGTCGAGGACGGCGCAGCGATGATCGTGGCGTCCACGATCGTGCCGCCGCGCATGATCCAGCCCTCGGCCTCGAAGATCTCGTTCTGCGCCGCGAACAACTTCTCCCCGAGCTGGTGCTCCTCCAGCAGGTGCCGGAAGTGCAGCAGCGTGGTCGCATCGGGCACCTGCTCGACCGCGAAGTCCAGACCCATGAACCGGCGCATCGCATAGGAGTCGTAGATCGCGTCCTCCACGCCCTCATCCGACAGCGAGAACCACGCCTGCAGCAGATACATCCGCAACATCGTGGCGACCGGCTTGGCCTTGCGGCCGCGCTTGCCCGCACGGTCGGGGTAGTACTACGGCTCGATCACCGCGACCCAAGCCGCCCACGGGATCGTGGCGTCCATCGTCTCCAGGAACTGCTCACGCCGGGAGACCCGCCGCCGGTTGCCGTACTCAACATCAGTGAAAGAGGGCTGCTCACTGTCCACCCACACATCATTTCGCGACCAGACCCGGCCAGCCACACGCCGCCCCGACCTACCCCAAAGATCAGCGCATCCCTAACTAACCACCAGCGGGGACCGTCACCTGGCCGCGAGCCCGGCTCGTCTGAATCGCGAGAGCGGCGCGCAGCGGCAACAGCAACCCTCAGCCCGGAGACAGAAACGCGGCCCTTGCCATGGCAAATCAGCGCTGGAGGAGCCGGGTGCGCTCGACCTCCACGACCGCGGCGTCGAGCACCGGCTCGGCGAGCACGGTGAGCAACAGCGCGAGGCCGACTGCGCCAGGGTCGCTGTGGCCCAGCGCCTTCTCACCGACGTAGCTCGACCGACCCCGCCGTGCTCTGATTTCGGCCGTGCCCAGGGCGCCGTCGACGCCGGCACGCACCATCGCCGCCGCATCGCCCGGTTGGTCGCGCAGCGCCGCGACGGCCGGGGCAAGCGCATCGACGAGGGTGCGGTCGCCCACTTGCGCCTCGCCGACTCGCTGGATGGCCGCCAGCCCCTCCGCGAGACCTTCGGTCAGGGCGCCGAGGTAGTCCTCCCCGGGCGATGCCGCGAGGCCCACGGACTGGAAGAGCAGCCCGAAAAGCGGACCGCTGGTTCCGCCGACCTCGTCGAGGAAGACCTCGACGAGAGCCGGCCACCCAGCATCGCCGGCGGCGAGCCTGGCCTCGACCCGTACGAACCCCTCGTCGAGGTTGCTGCCGAAGTCACCGTCCCCAGACGCTTCGTCGAGCGCGGTAAGCAGGGGTTCGGCGTCGGTCACGACAGCATGCAAGCGCGCGACGGTCGCGTCGAGCTCCGTGCGTGCGTCGTTCCTCGTCGTCGGGTCGCTCATCGCGACTGTCCCTTCCACCCGGGCGCCTGGGTGGGCGCTTCCCATAGCTCCACCCAGGAATCGTCGACAAGTTCGGTGAGTGTTATCGAGAAACCGCTCATGTCCAACGCGACCACCAGCGAGCCGACGAGTGAGGCGTCCAGGCGGCGGCCTCGCGCATCGAGCTCGCGGGCCGCGAGCTCGAAGACCGTGTAGAGCTCCAGTTCGGTAGTCGCGCCCAGTCCGTTGACCAGCAGCAGGACCGGCTCGTCCTCGCCCGGCAGCGAGGTCAGGACGTCGTTGACCATGCGGCTCACAAGTTCTTCGAGCCCTGGCCGCGCGATTGTCCGCGCCGCCCGCTCACCGTGGATGCCGACGCCGTACTCGAGCTCGCCGTCGGGCAGCTCGAACATCCGCTGGCCCGTATGCGGGGAGGTGAGCGCCCCGCTGGCCACGGCGATGCTGCGGCTGTGTGCCGCCACCGCATGCCCGAGGTCGGCCAGCTCCCTAAGGCCGTCGCCGCGATCAGCAGCGGCGCTGACGATCTTCTCAACGATGACGGTGGCCCCGGTGCCACGGCGGCCAGTGGCGGTCTCGTCGGACTCGGTGGCAACGTCATCGTCCACCAGCACCCGGGCGACCTCGATACCGTCGGCGGCCAGCCGCTCCGCGGCGATGCCGAAGTTGATCTTGTCGCCGGTGTAGTTCTTCACCAGGTGCAGGACCCCGCCCTCGCGGGCGACCGCTTTGCTGGCCTCATAGACCTGGCGATTATGCGGCGAGGCAAAGACGCGGCCCGGTACGGCGGCATCGAGCATGCCTGGTCCGACGAAGCCGCCATGCATCGGCTCGTGCCCCGACCCGCCGCCCGAAACGATCCCGACTCTTCGCGTCGCCGGCGCCAGCGAGTGATGGAGGTATAGCGGGACGGTGGACAGTTGGACGGACGGGTGCTGGCGTACGAACCCGGTCAGGGGTGTCACCGGCCCCTGCGCGGGGTCGAGCAGGAACAACTCGGGCACGAAGCCTCCTTGGACAGTGGGCGGAGTACGTGTTGTAGGTTATCTGGCAACACATTAGACCACCGGCGGAGCGGTGCGATAAAGTCTGTTGTCGGACAACAGATAACCACCCAGAGAGGTTGCCGATGCCGCACTTCAGCAAATCGATGAACGGGGTCGAACTGGATCTAGAGGGGGTCATCCCTCCGATGGTCACGGCATTCGATCCTGAGACCGAAGAGCTCGACCTCGAGCTGATCCGGCAGGAGACCGAGCACCTCATCTCCGCCGGGGTCGGATCGATTGTCCTCGGCGGAAGCACCGGTGAGGGCCAGGGGATGAGAGAGGAAGAGATCGAACTCCTCAATCGCACAGTTGTTGACCAGGCCGCCGGTCGCGTGCGGGTTATCGCCGGCATCATCGCTGACTCTACGATCGAGTCGACCCGCAAGGCCCGGGCCGCCGCGCGTGGGGGCGCCACCGCGCTCCAGCTCACGCCGCCTCACTATCTCTGGGTGCCGTCGATCGACGGGCTGGTGAAGCATTTCGACACCATCGGGGCGGCTGTCGAGCTCCCCATTCTCATCTACAACGTGATTCCCTGGGTCGACATCGACGTCGACGCGATGAAGGAGATCGTGGACCGCTCCCCATGGGTGCTGGGCGTCAAGCAGAGCGGTGGCGACATGCACAAGGTCGCTGATATGATGCATGTGCTGCACGACAAGGTGCCGCTCACCACTGGTATCGACGACCTGCTGTACCCGACCTTCGCACTCGGTGTCGATGGCGCGATCACCTGTATGACAGCGGTCTTCCCGGAACAGACCCAAAAACTGTACCGCATGGTTCAGTCGGGCGATCACGCTGGCGCGTTGGCGATGCACCGTCGACTGCTGCCGGTCTGGCGGGCCATCGAAGGCCCGGGCATGACCGCTAACGCCAAGTACGCCCTGAGGCTCATGGGACGAGACAACGGCGTGGCTCGCGGCCCCATCACCCCTCCGGACAATGAGCGCCAGGCCCGCATCCGCGTGGAGATGGAGAAGGCCCAGCTCGTCTGAGCCAGCGTCGAGCGGGACCGGTGGTTGTCCGACGTTGATGACCGGTTGCGAACGTACGCTTCCAATACGATTTGGTCGTCGGCCCCGGGCAATTCGCCGGTCCGCCGAGAAGTTCGAGGAGAACGCATGGCGCGATCCGCACGAAAGCGGCTGACCGATGAGGTCGTCCCGGTGCTGCGCGCCCGAGCCGAGGCGCTATCGGTTGGTGCCAAGATGCCAACCGAGTGGCAGACCGTCGAGGAGCTCGGCGTGAGTCGCCAGACCGCCCGCGAGTCATTCGCGGTGCTGCAGTCCGAAGGCTACGTCGAGATCAAGCACGGCAAGGGCGCCTTCGTCACCGACAAGGCCGCCCGGGACACGCAACGATTCCAGGACTGGTTCCGCGGCAACCAATTCGAGATCGTCGAACTGCTGGAGATGCGTACGGCGGTCGAGCCCTACATCGCCGAGCTGGCCGCCGCCCGAATCGATGATGGCCAGCTCAAGCGGCTGCGAGCGTCGGTCGAGGGATTCCAGGCGGTTCTACTCGGGGACGACGTCGCGGCGAAGGTGGCCGCAGACGAGGAGTTCCACGCGATCGTTTTGGAAGCAAGCGGGAACAAAGGACTCACCACATTCTACGAGACCTTCATCCCCAGTCTGCGGGAGTTCCGCTCGCGGGTGTTCTCCCCTCCGGCCGACCCTTTGCTCGCATTGCCGCATCACACCGACATCTACAAGGCCATCGAAGCCCACGACCCGGTGGAGGCGCACCAACGAATGCGCCAGCACATCGAGCACTCACGACTCGACGTACGGCGGCTTGCCGCCGACCTTGCCGCAACCGACTGGGCGGACACCGCGCCGATGGCCGACACCAACGACTCCGCTCCATCCTGACCCCCGATCCCTGCACCGCCCGCGGCGCGCCCCCCACTTCGTCTGGCACCGACCAGGTTCTGACGCGCCGCGAACCTGACGTTCCGAGGAGGACGCATGTCCCACACCTACCCCACGGCCGGCCCCGCCACCGATTCCGAGCCTGTGAATGCAACGGTCGAGGCCGCGGCTGCCGCGTTCCGCCCCTGGGCGGCGACGCCAGCCGCCGAGCGAGCCCGCATTTTGGAGGCTGGCGCAACCGCACTCGACGGCGCCCGTGATGAACTGGTGCCGCTCGCAGTGGCAGAGAGCCACCTACCCGAGGCTCGCTTGTCCGGCGAGCTCCTCCGCACCACGTTCCAGTTGCGACTGCTGGCTGATGAGACGGTCCGCGGGGACGTGTACGGCGCACGCATCGACATCGCCGACCCGGACTGGCCCATGGGCGCGCCCCGTCCCGACCTGCGCCGCGTCAAGGTTCCGATGGGCCCGGTACTGGTCTTCGCTGCGAGCAACTTCCCGTTCGCCTTCTCTGTCGCCGGCGGCGACACCGCCTCGGCGCTGGCTGCGGGGTGTCCGGTGGTAGTCAAGGCGCACCCCGGGCACCCCGAGTTGTCCCGACGGACCGCGGCGATCCTCGTCGCGGGGCTGGCGACCGCTGGCGCGCCCGCCGGGCTCCTTGGATTGATCGAGGGCGAAGAGGACGGAGTGCGAGCGTTGCGGCACCCGCACGTCGCGGCTGCCGCATTCACCGGCTCAATTCCCGGCGGCCGGTACCTGTTCGACATCGCGTCGCAACGGGACGTTCCAATCCCGTTCTACGGTGAGTTCGGCAGCACAAATCCAGTGTTCGTGACACCGGAGGCTGCCGCCGAGATCCCCGACCTGGCCCGCGGATTCGTCGACTCCTTCACACTCGGGATCGGCCAGTTCTGCACCAAGCCTGGGCTGCTGATCGTGCCGCGCGGCTCGCAAGTCCTCGAACGACTCTCCGACATACAGCTGCCGGGGGCCGCCCCCATGTTGAATACCCGAATCCGTGACGGCTTCAGAACCGCCTTGCGCGAACTCACCTCGCACGCCGGAGTACGGCCCCTCCTCGGCAGCAAAGGCCCCGAGCACGCTCCGCTCGATGCCGCGCCGATTCTGCTACGAGCAAGCGCCAGAGACGTGCTCGACAACCCCGAGTTGCAGGAGGAGTGCTTCGGCCCCACGGCATTGGTCGTCGAGTACGACGATCCGAAGGAGATGGTCGAGCTCGCCGAAAGGCTAGCCGGACAGCTCACCGCCACGCTGTGGGGCACCCCTGAGAGTGACGTCGAGGAGTTGGTCGCAGTCCTCACCGAACGCAGCGGGCGGCTCCTGTGGAACCAGTGGCCCACCGGCGTGTCCGTGACCCACGCCCAACATCACGGCGGTCCCTATCCGGCCACCACGGCCCCGAGCGCGACGTCGGTCGGCACCGCCGCCATCGAACGGTTCCTGCGCCCGGTCGCCTTCCAAGGCTTCCCCCAGTACCTGCTGCCGAAAGCGCTGCGGGATGACAACCCGCTCGACATCCGCCAACGACGCGGCTGAGGCGGAGAAGCTGCACGGACGAGGTGGATGCACATCGGCGAGCCCGGCGAGCCCGGCGAGGAGCGCTGGGTCGCCCCGTCGGCGGCCGCGAGGCGGTACCCGGGACGCCCTCGGTGCGTTGTTCGGCCTCAGGCCCATCGACCTCGAGTCGGCCGTCGAATCACGCTGCGGAGCCGCCGGCCGATGGCACGAGCTGTCCGAGACCTATCGGAGACGGTCCGGGAGGCGAACCACCGTGGAGTGGTGGCGGCGGCGTCCCTGACGGCGATGCACGAGTGGGCTGCTCAGAAAAAGCCAGACGCCGGGGACATGGCGCGGCTTGGTCACGGCTGCCTCTCCGAGCGTGCGCCGGGGTGCCACCGCCAGCCGCGGACCGCGTGGCCTGAGGTGACAAGGCCGCGACCGAGGAACGATCGAGGTCGTGAACACATCCGGGCTCGGTTTCTCCATATGGGTGCGCAGTGGGCCGCTGAGACTGGCGTGTCGCGCTACGGCTGCGGCCCCATTCAGAAAAATTTAGGGCAAAACGTGATCTCACTCTTGCGCCCTGTCCGACCATATGCCAGGGTGATGGATGTCACCGGTTACATCCGAACTTCGAAAAGAGTGATCTCGGAATCCGGGCACGTATGGAAGCGAGCGGCGTCGCCAACTAGGAGTTCCTTTATCTCCAGTGTTGCGCACGCGTGGGTTGCGACCCTCTAACAGCAATCTTTCCAATGCTGCCTGATTGACGTGGCGGCAGTTAAGCCCACGAAGGGAAAAGCGTGGAAGACCTACGACTAGAAGCGATCGACCTCGTCAAGAGCTACGGTCATGTGCAGGCATTGCGTGGGGCTGATTTCTCGGTACGCAGCGGCGAGGTTGTTGCCTTAGTGGGTGACAACGGAGCCGGCAAATCCACCCTGATCAAGTGCCTGTCGGGCGCCATTCAGCCGGACTCCGGAAGGATCCTCCTCGAGGGCAGGGAGGTGAGCCTCAGCTCACCTGTCGCGGCCCAGCAACTCGGCATTGAGACCGTGTACCAGGATCTGGCGATTGCCTTGGATCTCGACCCAGCGGCCAATCTGTTCCTGGGGCGGGAACTGAAACGATCAGGAATCCTCGGACGGCTCGGCGTTCTCGACAAGCGAACGATGAAGGCGCAGGCTGAGGCCTCATTCGGCTCCCTCGGCGTCCGCCTTCAAGACATGAACACTCCGATCGGCAGTCTCTCGGGCGGACAACGGCAAAGCGTTGCGGTAGCCCGGTCGATTGCCTGGGCCTCGAAGGTGGTCTTCCTCGACGAGCCCACGGCCGCCCTCGGTGTGGTGCAGACGCGCAACGTCCTCGATGTCATTCGAAAGGTCCGCGATAAAGGCGTCTCTGTGGCTCTCATCAGCCACAATATGCCCGACGTCATGTCGGTCGCTGATCGAATAGAGGTATTCCGTCTGGGTGCACGGGTGGCTCAGTTGCGACCTGACTTGGCTCACGGTTCGGTCTCTGGTGGACCTGTAGGTCTGTGACCTGCGGTT
>Ga0066648_10001219_pt1 | contig 14541 bp, 6 predicted proteins | sample CryGeyCG12114_NA_FD_59537 | JGI IMG/M metagenome (GOLD analysis project Ga0066648, IMG submission 59537) | Groundwater microbial communities from aquifer - Crystal Geyser CG19_WC_8/21/14_NA | ecosystem: Environmental > Aquatic > Deep subsurface > Groundwater | place: USA: Utah: Grand County... | reverse complement strand
TTCGAGCACTCACTGTCAAATTTGTAAGACTTTAGTTCATAGAACCAAGAAATTTAACAAGTCCGGCACATTATTTATCAAGCAAGAGCGTTCAGCTTGTGTGTTGTATCAGTGGTGCGGTTGCAATCTTGCAATCAACATAAGCCCAAAAAAAATTTATTTGTATGCCGTGCCATCAGAGAACAACAGGATGCTTTTATTCTGATTTTTTTAGTCAGACATACCTATTTCTAAAGTTTAATTGAAAATTATGAGACACGAGAGCTCACAAGTAGTCAAAAATGTTATCCCCACCTTCAAAAAAACATCTACAACAAAAAAGTTGAGCTGAGTGTCCATTTAGTTAATCCTTTAGCTGAAACTAAAAGCCCCTTGAGAACCTAAACACATTCTAAAGAAACAGTTCCTTTTGGTTTGCTGATGGTCTAATTTGCTTCAACCTTTCTAATTTGTTATTTTTGTCATATTCGTTTTCGCGTGTGATTATGATCTTTTGACTGTTTCTTGCTACCACTATGTTGGTGTTTGTGATATTTATCCGTTTTTTTAACTGATGCAGAGTACTTTCCATAGAATGATGCAGATTACCTTTAATGTATTGATAGAAAATTTGTTCAAAAGATTAATGCAAAGAGATTTTATTCAATTGATGCACACTGCAGAGTGAGCATCAATCTGATAATCACACACATTAGCCCTAAGGATTCATGGAACAGACTAATTTTCAGACTATCGAGGATCCATTTGGTGGAAATTTGAAAAACTGTAAACAAGTTCCTAAATGCCAATTGAAAGTGCTCTGCATCAAATTTAAAAATACAAACAAAATCAACACAGTAGAAGGACAAAATAGTCGATGGATCGCAAACGCTCACCTAAAACGTATATTCAAAAACTTCCTGAGCAACTTGACTGAGCCCAACCAGGGATTATGAACGCGTCAACAAAAATAAGATGACGGGCAGGTTTTAGTATTTAGGAAGATGTTCTAACCGCCACCGTCACCTCATAATCGTAAAAAAATTAAAAAAAAATTCTGTTCCTAATACATACAGACTCAGTAAAACGGATGGCGGGGGGACGCTGAAAAACTCGTACTTCGCACAATCCGTCGTTTGAAGAAGCCTAGGAAGGCCCGCCAGAAACAGGCGATTTCCGTACCCAAGTCTTCCAAGCTTCCTTCTGCACTCTAGCCTGTGCTAGAAAAGCCTCCCTCACTCCCCCACACACCTCCTCGGCTAGATTAGAAATCATCCTCCTGACTTACATATCGGGCGAAGGCTTTTCGCGTCGCAGTTTTCAGTTTAAATTAAGTCACAGGTCTCACTGTCTCGCATGCTGCTCTTTTGCGGACTGAATTATTAAAAATCTGGAGGTGACAGTGACGATGGCGATTCAAACAACTCCCCAAATACTGAAATCCCTCCAAAATGACAGACTACAAAATGTCAGTTTTCTTAATCTCACACAAAATCAATCTTTCTGTCATTTTTGAATTTTCAATAGTCTTCTTAGCCCTTTTATGTCAATCAAAATTCTGAAATTTTGCACACATGCTTAGAACTATTAAAGAAAGTTTCAGGGTATTTTGAGCTGAATAAAAACTTAAGAACCTAGATTCGTAGCTATAACTACGGGTTTATTGAATGCCATACGCTAAGCTTTGGTCTGATCATAACAAAAAACAATAGGGATCATCACATGAAATAAGCACACATTAATGCAAAATTTCATAAAAATCAGTCAGTCTGTTTGACCTGTAGCGTGGTAACAAGGTCAACCAATAAAATAGCCGAAAAACCCAAATTTTCAGTGATTTGAGAATTTTTTATTGTCTGTTTAACAGACTTTGCATGTTTATCGAGAGTTCTGAAATTTTGTACACGTGTCCAGAACTATTGAGAGAATGTTTCATCATATTTTGAGGCAAATCAATACTTTTTAACCTAGATTTGTAGCCACAACTACAGTTTATGAGAATGGCATACGCTCAGCTCTCATCAGATCAGTAGCAAAAACAATAGCGATTATCATATGCAACAAACACACATTTAAGCAAAATTTCATGAAAATCGGTCGAACTGTTTGATTTAGAGCCCCGTTTTGTAGTCATAACTACGGGTTTATTGAAATTCATTCGCTCAGCTCTGGTCTAATCATAACCAAAAAGTCTGGGGATCATCACATGCCAGAAACACACACACATGCAAAATTTCATGAAAACCAATCACTCCGTTCGACCTGTAGCTTGTTAACAAGGTCAACTATAGAAGACTGAGTGGTTCTTCAAGCCCTAATTGCGCTTAAAAAGAATACTGTGCGAAATCTTTAAGGTTCACAAATGCACACGAAAAAATCAAACTATATAATGAGGGTATTCACGAGCGCCAGGGTAACGGGGTATAAGTGTATAAGGGTAACTTTTTTCAATGTGTTTAGATGAAGAAAAGTTACCCTGACACCCTTATACCTCGTTACTCCGGCGCTCGTGAATACCCTTAACGTACCAAACGTTTGAACAGATCAGGCGATTAACAAACAAAGACCGAGGCTATGTTATAGTGATGCAACATCACGGTGGGTATAGGTAATAAAAAATTACACTACTTATTCAATTATTTCTGCATTGTACGTTTTGTGACAGTCTAAACTTTAGGACGGGTCAAGTTTTTTAGGAAATGTTCCGCACAGCATCATGATTTTTGTGAAAAATTGTACAAAAATCAAAAGAATGAGTTTACGAATAAGTTTTTTCAAAATGTTTTCGAATACCGAAACTAGTCCAAAAACGAACGTTAATTTAGCTATAAAAAATGTTCGAAATCTTAACAAATTACGTATGCTGATCTGCTATGATTTGAGCCTTGAATTTGCGAACAAGTTTTTTGGATAACCAAAAGGCAGTTCATCCCTCGACTGACTGACGTTTAAAATAGAGTCAGGTGACAACAATAAAAACTGCGAATCAGGAACTGATAGTGAAATCCTAACTTTTGGATGATGATCACTAATTAGAATAAATGGACAATTAATACGCATTGAATATACGCATGGCTGGAAAATATTACCAAGGTTTTTATTTCATCGGCTCATGGAACAGAACACTTTTAACTGCGATCAAGTTTTTTGAGAAAAGTAAATTAATAGAAGTTTCGTACTTTAACATTTTCACATAACATATTTTCACCTTTTAAATTTGTTAGTTAATTACCAAAACTTAAATACTTGCCTATTGTGGTAACGAACCATTGAACAAAATTTATTGAAACAATACTAAATCTATATTTAAACTCAGAAATTAATCGATTGCAATTCAAAAAACCATATATAAATGTGATGATTTGTATTTGATTTAAAAAGTTGGATTCAAGAGTCAGTTTCTAGTTCCATTAATAGGCGAAAATTAATTACAAATTGATTAGAGCCACATCATTAAAACGAAAAACTAACTTTAAAAACATATACATTCGCAAAAAAGCAATGTATCAAGAACTATTTCTTAGAACTTGCAGCATTTTGCTTAATACTATTCAATTTTGCTTCGAACATTAAGTAATCCGATATTTTGCGTACCATCTCGCTTGGTACCTTCATTGCTGCCAAATAGTCAACGTTGGAGTCATTCACAGCATTCACAACTGCATTGAAATGATTTTGGATCGACCGATAATGACAATTCCAGTATTCTTTGGGCAACATGGTTGCCGCCTCATCTTCTTTCTGCGGGTTTCAATATTTACTTAATATTTGATAACAAAAACTAAATTAAATGATTGTTTACAACTCACTTGAACAACAACAAGTGCTTCTAAAAACGGTTTTGATTTCACCGTTTTCACTGAATTGACTTCCAGAAGTTTTGCAAAATATTGAATAGCTTCCAGTCTGACTTCATCAGTGAATAATTTTCGTGGAGACGAAGTGTTAGATTTGTTCAAAATCTTTGATCTTCTCAGTTTTTCCTGCTTTTTTGTATTAATTTCTATCCACGCTTGGAGCTTACCGATCACGGCCATTATTTTGACACTGTATGGGTCAATTTCAGAATCTGTTTGAAAAACAGCATTTTAAATTTAAAAAAAACGTTACTTCAAACAGAGAAGAATATTTCATTTCAGCATAATTATTGCGATTTTGATGCTTTTTGCTCGAAGCTCAAAACGTAGCCTTTCAAAAACCAAAGAAAAAATTAACTGCACATTTTGATTCATTTATGTAATGACTTTGAAGAGAACAAAATCAAAAACCACTGTTTATCACTTAGATTACCATTTTTGCAGCTAATAAGACGCGTATTATTCACCAGTCCTCTCAGCTCATCAACAATTTTTATCAGCTCCTTTTTGGGGATGACACGTTCATCTTCAAAATCTTCAACCCGAAGTAAAGCTGCGTTTACAGCACAAAAAAACAGTTAAAAATAAATGCAAACATGCATGCCACACTCAACATCAGTTACGGTATAGTCTTCAGAAAATAAAATTATTAATTAAATTAAAGAATTCATGCTGTAAGAAAATACAATTTTTAATATACGACGAATAACTTTAAATCTCGAATTGGAAATTAAAGAAACAAATTCTTCTTATCGCAATCAATGGAAGTTTAATTCGGTTGCTAATGGATGGATACCGAATTCGAGATTGAACGTTTTACGTTTCAGCCATATAATTAACTTTGCTAGTTTTTTAATTATTAATTTTTGAAATAGTTCAAAAAGGGCGAAAATTTTATTGAAGCAAAAACTCTTACCCAAATCGTTTTTTCGACAGGGACTTTGTTCTCCAAAAGCTGTGTTGAAATTTTCACTAATTTCTACAAAAAGCATTCCCTGTAGTTAGTTCGATATTTGTTTACATGTTCCAGACGATAATAGAGGATATTTGAGTTCTGATTTGTAAAAAAAACTCGAAAACACTGTATTTTGTGTAGCCTCAATTTTTCCTTTTTTTGAAACCTACTTCAAATTTTGAAAAAAAGGCATGTTTACTACGCGAAAAAAAATCAATAAATTGGAAACATATGAGACTGATCGAATTCCGCATGATATGTCGGCTAATATTTCATTTTCAGACTCAAGCTAACACAATGTAAAAACATGATTTAAGAAAACATTTTTAACCATTTAGTGTCTGCGGAAAGTGATTAGGATTTGCCAAAAATTGAAAAAAGTTCCTGTTTTCAGCTAATTAAGCTAATTTATAGGCAAATAACTTCTATTTTAAAAATTCAGGCAAGCAATGAAAGAGAGAACAAATAAATTTTTTCAATTAAATCAAATAAGTTACGTTGTGAATTTCTTGAATAGAGAAAATCTTCTGTCTCCGGAGAACAATTAGAGTTATTCGAGATTTTCAAATTTTCATCAGCCTCCACTGAAATATCCATCGTTTTATCTATAAATGAGAAGAATAAAATATCAGATATAATAATTTTTAAGGGTTTGATGAAAGAGTCCATTTCACAAATTAGTCAAAAAAAAAAGAAAATAACATAAAAAAGAAATATATTTTAATGTACTTTCCGCATCACTTGCACAAGAAACAAAATCTTCTTCATCGGAGTTTACTTCCTTAGTGTGTTGCGTTAAGTTTTGATTATCATCATCACTATTTGAATCTTTTTCGCCTGAAAAAAATCACCAAGCTTACTTAAATTCAAATAATGTTGCTACAAGGCAAAGCCAAAAGTAGTTGCGACTCATTATTGCTATCCAAACTCAAGTTAGTCAAAATCCACCTTAATATATATAATGATGCGTGGTTGTAGTGTACATCTACATCGCATCAAATCACAAGACTAATATGTATTTTTAAGTTCATCTTTTTTCGGTAAAATTAGGCTTCTTCACCAGCTTTATTTCAGGTCGGAAATCTTGTTGTTGTTAAAGATTTTTGGATAAAGTAAATGAAAAAAAAAAGTGCAAAACAAGTTTAACAAGAGCAAAAGTAGAATTCAGGGGCGTCTGTTTCTAAATCAAAGCAGGTGGAAAGCTTTTAACTGTTTCTTGCTATCTCAGTAAAAAAATTGGGATGAAATTTGATTTCAGAATAATCAGCAAATTTTTCAAATTAAAAATAATACTTGAAATGAAAGCATAATGCACTCAATATTGGGCACATTTAAAAGTGATTTCGCGAGGTTCCATATTGTTTTTATATTTTTCATTAAAGCTACCAGATATCTATCGAAGACTTGGAAAGATGTATCTTCGATAGATCTTTAATATTTAAACACAAATTTTTTATTGACTAACTACCACTAGGAGAATTATTGAAGAATTTGTGTATCCAGTCTTGGGAGTCCTTGTCATCTTCCATTTGTCGTTGTCGTTTCAAATTCGACATTTTCGCGTAAAAAATTTTGATTAAAATTTGAATCCAAAAAAATTGTTCAATTTTCCTAAACACTGCTATTTTCCAATCCACACAGCTACAAAAATTAGTAATTTATTGATTCCTTCTGAACAGTTGAACCCAACGAACAAAGTTAACGTTTTTCAAACGTTTATCATGAAGAATGCAGAAGGAGAGGTGTGTGTTTGTGCTACGTACTGTGTATGCAGCAGAAGTGCGCGTGTCAAGTCAAGCCGTCGCCGTCGCTGATTTCTTTTTTAAATTTTCACGCTAATAAGTTAACAGATTGAATTGATTCGTCGATACAAGGATAAACAATGACCGGAGTTAAATTCTCGAAAACACATTTGGGAAACAAGGAGTGCTTGAAATTCACAATTTTAGATGCTCTAATGCTCTGCTGAAATAGAAAATTAACAAGTCTACTGGTGATTGGTTTCGACCTATGCACAATTCTTTCGGAGGATGAGCGAAACAGCAATAAGCATTCTATATAGGTTGCGCGAGGAGTGTTTCCTTCCTAATTTAATTTTGTAAAATATTTCTAGTCCATTACTTGTTGTTTGTGTTGATACATTTTTTCAATTATCTTGATTTATGAAAGCAAAATATAAAATTTACGTTCTATATAAATTATTTTCTGAAGCAAATCGAAAGTTTAATTAAAAATAGTATCAACTGGTTGGGTGACTTTTAAAGCATCATCGGCGCGTATCAATACAGTCCTTAATGGTGTAATCCTATATATCAAGCAACGGTTTGGCTCTGGGATTTCTACTAGCATTAGAGATACACTAGCAAAAGAAGTATTCGCAATACAATTCGATTACATAGTACTGCCTTCTACACATAGCACTATGTTTAAGGACGAAAGGGGAGAATAAGAAGTAGTAGAGAAGTAATTTGTAGCATTGTACATGTATTGGGTGATTGGCCTCCAACTACTACATTCAGGCAAATCTAGATTCGAGAATTTTAAGCAAGTAAACATACGATAGACAGGATAAATGCAACGCCGCTAAAATTCTACATTAGATTAGCAAAGCTTTTAAATTGCCATGTTGCAGCCTGAAGGCATCAGCGGCGTTAGAGTTACCCAATATTTTTTTCGCGCATTCGAAAAATGAATTTTATATCACCCTATAGATGTCGGTCAAGGCTACAGGTCCCTGCGATAAATTGTTGTCATCCAAACACATTATTATTGTTAGTTATTAGTTAGTATGGTGTATTGCACGTGTGATTTGCTGATAACACAGAAAAGTTAACTAATTGAGATTACTCAACTGTCCTGCCAAGTTTGAGAAAATAAAAAAGGCGATACGTCCAAGAAATATTGATCGCAACGTGAAAAACTTGCCACAGCAAAAACCCATCAAGAAACATCCTAATGAAAATTAACTTAAATTATTAATTAATTCATGATAAGCTAACATGGGATTTTAACATGAAAGCAACCCATGGGGATTTACTTCAGATTTTGACAGGGAAGCTACCCATAAGGATTTTGCATGAGATTTTGACAGGGAATCTTCCCATAAGGATTTCAAATGAAATCCAGACAGGGAAGCAACCTGTAGGGATTTGATGTGGGAATTGCACAGTGGAGTAACCCATAGAGTTTTCAAATGAGTGTTTGACAATGAAGCTACCCATATAGTTTTTACATGAGATGATTTTACCAGGGAAGAAACCTATAGAGTTTTCACATGGGATTTCAACAGAGAAGGAACCCATTGGGATTTTACATGGGATTTAAACTGGGAAGAAACCCATAAGAATTTCACACGAGATTTTGACAGGAGAGCTACCCATAAGGATTGTGAGCTCTTTTTTTAATGTTTTTCACTCCAGCATGGATTTTATTGCATTAAAAACAAGTTTTCGAATTTAAACACTATTATTTCTTATGTGTCCACGTCATGAATATTATATGAGCTTGAAATTTGTCAGCTTGTAAGCTTGGCTTGTGTTGGGCAAAGTCGTGCTACAAATCGTCCCATAGAAAAACAAAGATTAAAAAATATTTGTTTGAAAGTATTGATCCTTTATCTTTATGCAATTATTAAAGCCAAAGTTTGGTGAATTGAAAATCCTTATTGTGCTATATGAACGTTTCTCTAACTTTATACAGACCGACATCAATGTTTTGGCATCCTGCAAAAATGAGTGACTGAGTAAGTTATTTTAATTTTGAACATAGAAACAGCAGGCAATTTTTTTTACAAATTGCAACCTGAAAATGTGAAAAAATTATTTTCGGCTTCGTTATTCATAAACAGTCGTAAGTCGTAAGTCGTACTTTCGTCATTTTTTCCATGAGGCCGAATCCCATACTCATTCTTTATAAACTTTGATTTTATATGCAAAATACGAAATTGTTTTAAACGAAAAAACAAATTTCTTTATCCAAGTCCACATTCAACGTCTCCCTTAAGCTCTACTTTGGGAACAGCATAACACCATCTTACACCACGCTCATAATACGAGAAATTTGTACAAATTTATTCGATTGGATCTCAGCGCTATCTGAATCCAATCCCATAAAAGTATCATATTAAAGAATCGGGTCATCTCCGATCCAAACAGATTTTTTTTTGAGTGCGGTACACCTAGTATTTTGATCGGACGCGCTATAGTTTAACAAAAAAATTCGAAAAGCTACAATTTTGAGGAAAAAAATTGACTGAACTTTTCACGACAAGCCACAGAAATAATGAAACTTGTTTAGTGTGTACTAAATCTAAAAGAGCGACGTGAGTATAAGAATTTTAACAACCTACAACAGTTGTCAATGCAGATGAAGGTATCAAAGTAATTTAAAATTTAAACGATAAAAATACCTGCAGAGAACCATTAACTGACAAGAATGTATGAATATCATATCCTTATAATTATCTTGCATGTCCAACTGACAAATTCAACGGAAACTCTGTTTCTTTGAGCGATTGACGCATTAATTTTGATATCTGGGCACACTCGCTTTCAGCCGGACACACTTTTGAAATGAAACTTTAGAATGTGCAAGTTTTGCGTAAATTGGATGTGCCAGAAAAGTATTCAAATTTTATAAGCACAGTGATCATGTTACCATTGCCAAATAACTTTGGACTGAAATATACATATTTTAATTTTGAAATTCCGTGCGGACTGACAGCAGTAGGACAATAAAGCGAAGATAAAGTTACCATTGCCAAATAACTTTGGACGGAAATCTTTATATTTTAATTTTGAAATTCTGCGTGGACAGAGAATCTAGGACCCTAAAGAAAAGATAAGGTTCGTAATAATGAATTGAACAGCATCATTTCCGGATGTATTCTAAGCGATGAAAATTTTGAGATCTCCAGATCCTGAAGGTCTGTTTTGAAATAAGGTTGCTAAACTTTCAACGAAAAGCGTGATATTCGAAAAAACTCGGATTTTGATACGCTAGACTAGACATAGACATAACGAGAAACACTTACATATAGCAGTAAGTGCGTCATGCTATTTAACAATTGAGTTAGACTTATTTGAACGTTATTTTCAAGATTTTTTTTGTAAGTGTTTAAAAAAATAAATTGTAATCTGATGCATGCTTCTAAATATTGATCAACATGAAATGCATGTATCGATGCATCTTTAAATGAACCGAGAAGCTGAACGCTTCATAATAACCTTGAACCTCTGTTAATAAACACCTAAATATAATATTACCGTCCCAGTATCCTCAATTGCTAGTGCTACCATCTTTTACCTTTGGATTAAACTGCGTTGACTCCTTCAAAGCGCGGTTGTTCTTAAATTTTATAAGTGACAATAATCTGATATTTTCCAACCAAGATAATTGCTAACTGGAGCCTGAATTATGTCGGTAAAAAATTTGTTCGTTGATTGTACTTCATCAGTTATTTAGGATTTCATTTGTTCAAAATCAAATGATTTATTATTCAATTTTAATTTTTGGAAAACTCAATTGTGTTTCTGATCTACAATTCAAACTTTATGAGGTTGGTTCTTCTGACTGTTTTACTCAAATCTCGCAAGTGTTGATTTTTTCAAATATTACAAATGACGAGTAACGATTGATTGAGGAATGCTAAAACGCATTATATTTTTTATGTTTGTTTATAGAGCTAATAGATTCGTTTTTTCTGCCCTTTGAAATTCCGAAGTTGGACACCTTAAAAGTTTGCAGGTTTCTTCAAGCACCTTGTTCACGGGCGATCGAAAGTGCAACCGAATTTGAACATAGTGTTTCAGGTATTCCAAATTATAAAACCGACCCAGTATCATTTACAATTTATTACTTTAATTAACGTATGTAACAAATTGAAAAATTTATCTAGGTTTTCACGATGGATGAAGTAAATGACAGCACTGATCTCACAAATAACTCGGCATTTTTTCAAAGAATGGCTCTAGATGGAATGGTTTTCTTATCGCAAACATTGAAGTTTTACAAGCCGAAAAAAGCGATCGGTGTTGGACACAAAGTCCCAAAGTTTTGGAAAGTCGAGCCAAGGCAGTCTTCATTTTTTAAAGGCTGCGAACAATTGAAAAATTGTGATATCTTTGAAATCAGTCTGGTGACTTCGGACGAAATGATTCCTCTTCGCCTTTTAATTGCAAGAAAATGTGGGAACGGAAAAAAAAAGTTAAGTAATTCTTCAAAAATGATTGTCATTGCAGCTGTAAAAAATGCTATTGAAGGATCCATCATGCAACTTCCAAACAATTCGGAAACCAAGAAGGACTGTTTGACAACATTTAGCGGCAGCTTCCGCGTACAAATAGAGGATTGGGAACTGTTTGCATCATTTTTCAATCAAGAATTAGAAAAAAATTTGCAGATAAACGGAAACGAAGATGAAGGAGTTGAAAGTTTATGTGGACCTGAATCTCGTATTTTCTTCATATTTTACTATTTTGGACAAGATTTACCCATGAAGCATGAAAATATTGACTCCGGCGGAATACAGTTTGAAAAATACAATATGAGTGATTTTTTTAATTGCATTCAAACCGAATATTTGGAAACCATCGTATTTCACTGTGCATTTGATTATAACGGAGGACAACAAGGCATACCGGTTTTTAAAATCGAAGAATTTCTCAAAAAGACTACATTTGTCCGAGGATCGAAACTTAAAACATTTTCCATACTTCTTCAGCCTCGATTTGGCAATTTTCAGTTGCAATTTGTAAATTCCAAAGTTGTTGCATTACAAGCGTATCTGCGTGGTGCCGAAAAGCTATCTGAAAACATTTATGGAGTTTTTACAAATTTCACTTTAGCCTCCACAGCTACAAAAATTTTTGAAAGCAGACAAGTCGGCTTACTCACCGCATTGAAAACAAAGGAAAAAACTCGAGAGATGCTCAAGAAAGAATTCTACATATTAAAGGAAGTTCCCGAATTGACAAATCGTCTTGAAAAGGAAATTCAACGGCCAAACTTGCACAGGTTCGAATACGTACATGCAACATATCGAAAAGAGACTTGGCAACCACTAGAAGACTATTTGGACAATGCGTTTAAAGAATGCTATAAAAAGCATCAAGCTTTAAATTGGGTGCAGTTTCTACAGGTTTTACCCTTGAATCAAGTAGAAGATTTTGTATCCAAAGTTTTTGTACCAATTCGCAAAAAAATTGAAGAACAACTAAAAACTATCGACTTGATGACAGACGGTCAAACAGCGCTTGTAACCCAATGGACGAAGGAGGACTTCATAGAATTGTTGATAGCTGAGTATTTAATCGGAATGCTAATTTTCGGTCAGTTCAATTCCGAAAAACGTTCTCATCGCCTGCGGCAGTTATTAGGGCTGGAAGAAAACAAGCAGCGATTTTTTTTCCGGGAGTCTGCTACCGAAAATAATAACACTGGATTGGTGATTCACTCTATTCCTCTAAATATGTCATCGGTTCTTGATGAAACTGAAATTCCTTTATTTTTAAAAGACGGGAAGGCAGAATGGCTAATTTCATCCAAACATTTGGCATTGATCGACCTCCAAAAAGCAATTCAAGACATAAACACTCCTGAGAAAGTGCACATTTGTCTGCAAAAATTCATTGATTATCAGATGGAAACAAAATTTGGTCAAAAGCTCTCCACTTTGACGGATTTCTTGCCGAATTTGAGTCGAAAAACCAAAATAGAGTTTTTAAATCCAATAATCGTCGCGACAAGCATTTTAGATGGGTCTTCTTTTTTTGACAAAACTTTCACAAAATGTCTTGTTGACAGATTGTTACGCGAACATGATCAAGTTGGACTACAACACATTCTCGTCGAATTTTTCAAATCATTAAAAAGATTTAGCGCATTTCCTGTGTGGCAAACAAAGAAATTTTCGAGAAAAACAAAAAAAGAACTCAGAATTGCTGAAACATCAAAAGAGCTGTCTTCTTTGTATGTTCTTAGCCCGACAAATTTTGTTACTGAAGATATCCATGTCCTTTCAGTTATTTTAAAATTGTATTGCAAGCAAGAAGAAAAACGTGATTTAGTTCCCGAGCTGTTGGAAAAAATCGGTGAAGTCAATTTCGTTGACGTCATATCATGGCTCAATAGTGTTATTACTCCGTAGTCCATTGTTGAATAGCTATTTTGTTTAGTCGTATGTTTTTTTGCCCTGTCATAATTAATCGTACTTTTTTTTCCAAATAATGACTCTTAGTTTTACTTCACTGATTGTTTTGTTTAATAATTTTTTTTTAATCACAATGAATTTATTTAAATGCCAATGTTATTGTTAAGTATACAAAAGACAGTCAAATGCGTCGTACTTGTGTGCATTTGCTATGGCTGTCTATACCTGCGTGTAAAAAAACTGCCAAAAACTATAATTACATCGTTTAGTTAGGTATGGTTTTTGACGTGTTGTTGACGCCACTGATCCCCGGCTAAAAGAGATTCGGCGTTAATTTTTTTGACCAATTGAGTCAAACCGAATTCATATTTTGTTCTTACCTGTGCTGAACAAGTGTAAATGAATTCAAATGTATGCAGCAACAGTTAGTTTTTTTAGGCAGCTTATTTTCACACCTTAACTATCCCTTTATCTCATGATGCGTTTGATGCGGTAACTTATAACATTAAAAAATTGTATTTATACGAATAAACTTCCAATAAAAAATTTAAAATAAAGTTATTGCCGTTTATTTTGAGGCCTCCTGAATAGTCATATAGTCATGAAAAAAGTTCATGTGACAATTTGACGTTGTCGAGATGGATCTTTAATTGTGTAGCACAGCTGTTTTCTTTCATTAGGAGGCGCCTTGCTTCTCTTTCAACAAAAATTATTCGAAATCATTGTTTTCAATTTTATTTCAAGGTTGTCGTATTCGCACGCTGACGCTACACAGTCCAAATGGTTTCACAACGCAATCCAGAGCTTATCTGAAGCTCCGTAAACGATCATTGACTCGTCTTTTCAGTTTTTCCCAACACATTATGTATATCTATAAAATATTTGAAGTCTACATTTATGGAATGTGTCATATTCTGAGGGCTTTCTGCTTACAACTGACTGATGAGACTTGACATGGACAAATCTGGCACATATGATTAAGCATGTGTAATATGCTTATACAATAATACACAATTCAATTAGTATTCAGAGACTTTTAGTAAAATGCAAAGTCAAAGATTTTTCTTCAACATTTACTCTAACTAATAAAAACCTTCAGTTTGTTTGAAAAGTATTCAATTAAAATGTATTGAATCGAGAGAGTGCACCTTTGAGATTTGTTATATTTAAAAGAAAGGTTCTCTCAAGAACAGCTGATGATTGAAACAAGGAGCTTATGTGACTTCAAATGCATCGGAAATTTTCGAAGTTGACCCTTTTTTCTGACTCCAACACAATTTTCTAATGAAATTTTTCAAAGGTTAACAAAAATTCACCCAGAAAATTCAAAAATGTCCAACTTTTGTTTGTTGAAACGTTTTGATTGAATGTTTTTAAACTTTTCACTTTCTGGCCGAAATTTAAAAATCGTAATTAGTGTTTTTTTTTCAAAAATAAAATTTTTTTCAAAAATACTCCTGAAATAGCGAATTTTTGCATCAAAATGAACGATTTTGAAAACTTGAAAAGGCCGTTTCTAACCCTTCCTTCTCAAAATTTCTAAACCAGCACCTTCCTTCATTTTTCCTTCTGAGAAGGATTTTTTGAACCAGCCCTTCCTT
>Ga0066648_10001218_pt1 | contig 14560 bp, 9 predicted proteins | sample CryGeyCG12114_NA_FD_59537 | JGI IMG/M metagenome (GOLD analysis project Ga0066648, IMG submission 59537) | Groundwater microbial communities from aquifer - Crystal Geyser CG19_WC_8/21/14_NA | ecosystem: Environmental > Aquatic > Deep subsurface > Groundwater | place: USA: Utah: Grand County... | reverse complement strand
CGCACTTCCATCGATGGCCGCCGCTGCCGTGCGTAGGCGCCTGGCACTCGCCGAGCCGGATGACGATGCGTTCCTGTTCCCAACCGCTAGTGGCCGCTCGCTGAGCGTGAGCAACTATGAGCGGCTGCTGCGCACCTTCATCGAAGACGAGCGAGCGGCGCTCGTCGCGCTCGGCGTTCCAGTCGAGGAGTACACCACTCACCTGTATCGAAGGACGGCGGCGACACTCGTCGAACGTGCCGCCGGCATCACCATTGCGTCACGGCTGCTCGGGCACGCGAATGAGCAGATCACCCGTACGAGCTACGTCGTCTCGGCAGAGATGGTCGACCCGGTGACGGCTCAGATCCTGGACGAACTGCTGGGGTCGTGAGTGTGCACAGCGGAGTCGCGTCGGGAGTGGTGCCGCGTCAACGCGACGGCGTTCATGGTGCTGAGTGGGCGCACGACTTGGAGGATAGGCCTGAACTTTACCTGAAGGCCGTGGTCGCACTCGTGGCCGAGTGACGCGCGCGCCGTCTATCCGACGTCGGACTCCTGGCGCTGGTGTCCGCGCTCGGTTCACCGAGCAGAGCCAGTTGCACCGGCCTTCGCGCAGGCTGATCACGCGTACCCGCGCAACTTGAATTGAAGGTCGCTAGGAGACCGGGTCGCCTGTCCACCACATGCCGAGTCGATGATTCGTTGCGTGCACAAGGGGTCGCAGGATTGCATCCTGTTAGCCCGACCGAAAAGCCCAGGTGAGAAGCAGGTGCTTGCGCGGGCTTCGTCTTCTCTGTACCCCCCCGGACCTCCTCGGAACGCCGTCAATGATCCATCGGCGAATCGACCACGCGACTCTTACGCTGGACAAGTAGCGCCAGGCGGGTCCCGCACGAGCAAATTATTGGTTGGGCACGTCGAGCCTGCTCAAAGGAGCGGCGGTAGCTCGATAGCCTCGGTTCCGTGGTGAACTTTGAGCAGGTTGCGGACGGTCGTACGACGAGTGTCTACCAGGATGCCGTTCGTCTCCTGCTTCTAATCGCTGCGGCAGCTGAGCCTCTTTCTGATCCGAGGCCGACAGACGCTCGAGCAGAAGCCGTTTCGGTTCTACACTCTCAGGTCTTTCCCATGGTCGTGGGGCGGGCCCGATGAGTCCGACAATCTGCAGGCGCTCTGCGGACCCTGTAATCGGCGAAAGGGCGCTCGATACGAGGGATAGCCTGCGACGTTTCGGACGGAAGGTGGTGTCGTCAGATGCCTAGTTCACAGATACATCGACTCCTGCAAACCCGGACCGTCAACGAGACTCGGGGCAGACCCGCCTGCCTCAAGGATGTGCACTGATGTCAGCGATGCGTTCACCTGAGAACAATGCGAAGGGCACGTCTGGCCAAAGCTTTGTTAAGGGCCAATTTGAAGAGATTGGTTGGGGCGTAGCCCCGAACCTGGAGCACGATCTCGGCACAGACCTATGGCTTATGGCGCGCGACGCGCGTCGATTCGACCTCGGCGCACTCGTTGGTGCCCAGGTCAAGAACTGGGCGCTCGAATTCGACGCGCCCGCCACGCATGAGGGCCAGGAAGGTTGGTGGTTCTCCGACTCCGCGGAGCATTTCGACTACTGGCTTGGTCACCGTGTCCCTCACATCCAGGTCTTCTACGACAGGGAAGCGAAGGTCTCGTACTGGGTGCACATCACGCCCGAGGCGACGGTCTCCACTGGCAAGCAGCGGAAGATCCTCGTGCCGAAGTCCCAGACGGTGGATGCAGCACACTTTGATGATCTGATAACGGTCGCGACCAGCGGCTCGACAGGGCAGACGTGGGAGGGCAGTGCCTGGCTCCCTGGACAGCAAATTCCTGATACCGCGCGACTGCGCTACGCGATGATTGTTCCTCGGCTAATCGCTCCACACGGCAACTCGTCGGTGAAAGAAGTTTCAGCCGAGCAAGCGGTCGCGCTACTCACTGCGTACCGACTCTGGGAGATCGACGATCACCTTCTCGAGACACAACCGCTTCTCGCCGAGCGTGCGAGCCTCGCATCCGAGGACCCCCTATGGAAGCTGTACGGTGCATTGCGTGCCTGGGTGGTGAGAGGAGATCTCGAACCGCTGAAGGCAGCTTTCCTAGACGTGTCACCCGAGGTTCGCGCGGCCCACACTGCGATGCTGGCCGCGGCGCTTTTCGAGGATGGTGATGCTCGCCAGGCAGCTGCGGTTGTAGAGGCTGCCCTCAACGAGCGGGATGACTACAACCCGGTGGACCACGCGTGGCTCACTCTGCATCTTGCAAGAAACTATGTGCAGATTGGTCGTCTTGACGAGGCTAGAACGCTCACGCTCAACGTAATCCCTATCGGCCAGACAGCGCCGTCGGACCCCACCGCACGCTTCCTGACCGGCGTGGCGTCGGACATGCTCTTCTCGCTCAGCGGCTGGCAAGCAGGTTATCTTGCGGCGACCATCCAAGCGCGAGATAACGCGGCTTCCTGGTGGCGATCTCAGACGATGACCACCGGCCTCGCGAAGTACCTCGAGACCTCATTCGAGGATTGGTCCAACGACGCATCGATCACGTTCAAAGCCTTCGACGAAACGTGGACGCGGCTTCGATCGACGACTCTGATTTCCGGATTCGGCGCAGACTCTGCGAACTGGGGACATGAGGCTTCGCTACTCGCGCAGTACATGCTCATGCGCAACGAGGATGCGACGCAGATTGCTGCCGCCCTCAGCCTGCTGCGCGTAGCGGGGGCCGTTAAGCAATTGAAGCTTGCGGTGGAATACCTGCTCGATCACGGACCTATCGATGGCATTCAGCTCGCTCTTGAAGATGTCCATCTTGAGCTCAGCACTAGAGGCTCGTTACAAGCCGACCTGGAACTCGTGGGCCTATCAAGTCACCTCTTCTCCGAGGAAGATGCGGATCGGATCATGACGTGGCTTCTCGCTGAGGTAGCTGATCCTGCCGCGCGAGTCGCCGCGCTGGGTCTCAGGTTCTTGTACCCGGAACTCCTCTGGACCACGATCGCCCGACTGTATGTCTCCTGTTCCGAGGAGGTGCAGGCGGCCGTTCGCCGCACAATCGCGGGGCTATCTACCATCTCTGACCAATCGGTTGCTCACCAGGTTGCACGCGCCCTGGCAAACGTGCGGTCGGAGGACTGGTCCGCTGAGGACGTCGAAGCGCTCGCCTCCCGTGCCGAGGGCGACAACTTTGAACTCGCCAATGCTGTTGAACTGATCGTTGCGCGTCGTGACCCGGCCTATCGGTCGAACCTTCTCTCACGCATCAGCGAGGGAGACATTCAAGCGTTGTCTGCATGGGGCGATGTGCGTCAGCTTCCACGCGAAGCGGCGCAGGGCATGATCGTTGCCTCTGCCGAAGCGACTCGTGCTGAGAGCGCAGACTCAAAGAGCGGTGCCTTCGCGTTCGGCGGCCCGAGCGCGTTTAGACGTCTCATCCTTCTCAACATCTGGCACCCTGAACTCGCCGACTGGGCCCCCTGCATCGAGGCGCTGGACCAGGAGCAAACCAATCCGAACGACATCTTGCCGGGGCTGGAGCTGATGCTTCTCCAGGCGGACTCCATCCCGAGCGATGTTCGCGACCAGATGCATGGCGCGCTCAACCGGCTATCGGTCGCACGGGCCGCTGAGGGCATGTTCGGTGGATTCAAGCGAGGTGCGGATTTGCGAGGAGCGGCGACGGAACTTCTAGCTTCGCTGTTCCCGCAGGACGTCGGAGAAGGCCGGCTGCTTGAGTTGCTGGGGGGATCTGACGATGAGGTCCGCACAGCGGTTCGGGTCTACGCGGCACGCGAGGACCCGGCAACACTTCCACTCTTCGCAGCACTCGCAGCCCACGATGAAACCCATGTGCGGGCGGCCGTGGCGGCCGAACTCGGGAGTTGGGTTGCGAAAGGTATTGGCGGCGATTCAGCGCAGACGGTGCTTCGGAACCTTTTACAAGAGCCCGGCGTGAGGCTCGCGACCCATGTCACGCGAGCAATCGCCAGCGAACCGCGCTCCGATGGTTCCGAGGTAATCCTCGAGCTTCTGTCGAGCCACCCGTCGGCGTTGGTGCGCTTGCATGTCCAAGTCGTGAGTGACAAGTGGGAGTCCGCTAGTACGGAGGACTGATTCGGGACATTGATCTTCACGCGGATGCCCGAACGTCGATTCCCTTGAGGTGCAGTGCTCGCTACACGACACCGTGCGGCGGCAGAGGCGAGGTGACGATCGTCGGGTTCAGGTATCCACGGGTGGTCTCGATTGAGGCGCGGCCGAGTAAGTCCTGGAGACCGTGAAGCGGATGTCGGCGTCGGCCATTCAGGTGGCTCCGGCGAACCGAAGGCCGTGTCGGGTCAGGTCGGGTACGCCGAGATCGCTGACGATCTGGTCCTAGTTTGTCGCGTCGCGAACGTTCGCCGTCGTGAGCGGGCCGCCTTCGGGCCGACCAGGAGCCTGTCCTCTGGCTTTTCGCCCTTCGTGAGGCGTTCGAGGATCGGGACGCGGCGCTCCCTGCGCTCGACAATATACCCCGGTGAAGCTGACCCTGGAATTGCTCGGGAAACAGGTCCACTGAGAACTTCGGCACATCTGGATGCGTCACTGGCCGCCGATACCATCAACCTATGACCCGTCGAAAGTCCGAGCGCGCGATAGCCGAAGCGCGTCGACGAGGTTCCGCGCAGGTGCGCCGCGGTCGAAAACGGGAGACCTCGCCGCCTGCCAGCCCAGAGTCGACTAGCGTGCCAACCGACCCACAGGCCGCGTTGTGGGCTGCTTCCCGGGCTGGTGCGCGCGCCGGGCGCGGCTTTCGTTTTCAGGATCTGGTCGCCACGCTCGTTGTATTGCGCCTGTGGAGCGAGGGTGACGCGACAGCGGTCGTGACGCCTGAAGGGTATGACGACATTTCGGTGCAGTCGCCGAATGGGTCATTCTTCATCCAGGTCAAGTCGCGACGCGAGAGCGCGGGCGATTTCTCCCCGACAGACCTGCGGAAAGACTTACGTTCCGTCGCTAAGGCCTGGGTGAAGCGCAAGGAAGCCGAACTCCCCGCTGCGACGATCCTCTTGCTTGAGCGTCCGGTCGCTCAAATCCCAGTACCCGAGTGGGGGAGTGAGGCTGCACAACCTGGATCGAGTCCCCCGAGTGAATTGGCCAAGGAACTGGACGCTCTATCCTTCGAAAACGATCAGGATTCGGTTGCCTTTGCGGTCTCAGCCTCGGTTGTTACCTGTCCTGATCCGCACGCGCAGGCGATCAGCATCGTTACCGGGGCTCGTGATTTCCCGGATGGACTCGCGGAGATCATTGTGGCTGCCGTCTGCACCCAAGTGGGTCAGGCTGGCGACGCTAACGCGGACCCCGATATCGCGAAGCGCGCGGCCGTGGAAATCGCAGGCATCGATGTCCTCATAGACCAGATCCTTGCGACCGTCGACCTCGAGTTGCTCGATGAGGCAAGGTCGCTGGGGATCTGCGAGGCAATCGACTGGGAACCATCTGCTGATGCTTCGGACCTACGGCAGGGCGTGCACGTGGGAGCTTCTCACGTCGCTGCCGGATTGCTCGTGCCCCGTGTTGAACTCACACAGCAGGTGGTCGAAGTCGCGGCGACCCGCCGGTTGGCAGTCATTGCCGGACCGAGCGGCAGCGGCAAGAGCGCACTCGCCTACGCATCTGCCCACGAAACCCGGAGCCTGTATCGCTGGCAGCATGTTCACTCGCTGACACCGACGGGGCGCACAGGGCGCGATGCCGTCGCGCTTCTTTCCGCGCGCATCGAGTCTTTGCGACCGAGTGCGTATGCCCCTGTGGGAGTCCTCATCGACGACGCTGGGCGCCACGACCCAAATCTCCTCGATCGACTACTGAGACGGCTCGCGGACCTGTCGAACGTGATCGCCATTGTTTCGATTCGGGAGGAAGACCGCTTCCCTGTCCCGCTGCTGTCGGCCATTGCCACAATAACGCCCATGCTTGGCGACAGCTTTGCAGAGCAGCTTTGGCGCAACTACCGGGCTGACAATCTCACGGAGTGGGCCGGATGGCGGGAACCAGCCGAGCGAGCAGGCGGCCTTCTACTGGAGTACGTCACGCTGCTCACCGAAGGCGTGAATCTCGCCACTGTCGTCAGCGCGCAGGTCGCCGCACGCGAAGCAGACCCGGGTCGACATCTTGAGCTTGAGATCCTCCGGCTCGCATCGTGTGCCAACCAATACGGCGTCGCCGTCCCTGCCCACGCGATCCAATCCGCTCTAGATGCCGATCACGGCGCATTCGTCGCCGCCAGCCGCCGCCTCATAGACGAGCACCTCATCGTTGAGGACACGGGCAACCTCATACGGCCGCTGCACGAAATCCGCTCCGCAGCACTCGCCCGGGCAGCTCACCCCTTTGGACAGCAGGAGACTCTCCAGCGCATTGTCCCTCTGGTGACCAGCGTGGAACTCGCGCGATTCCTCCGACGAGCACTCGAGTCCGGGGCTGACCAAGCCGTAATGATCCAGGCCGCAACCGAGCGCATCACATGTGATCGCACCCTCCAGACGCTCATCGCAGTCGCATCCGCTTTCCGTGCCGATGGACTTCGAAGGCGGGCCGACGACTGGAAGCGCATCCTCGACGAATGTGACGTTGATCCTGGCAACGCTGTAACTGCGTTCATGATGTCCCGCACTAAGCCGCGCCCCGACGCAGAACAGCTCTTCAAACCCGAGATCGTGGCAGCCGTCGAGCGGCTCCGCAGCGTCCCAACCGATCCGGATATGCAGCACTTGTGGCGAAAGATCGACACGACGCTGGTCGAAGAACTCACGACCGCTGCGGTCACCGATGATGAGGCAACCCAACTCCTATTGCAGGCCATCACCGTACTTCGCGGTTTTGACGTCACAGCCCTGGAGCCCACGGCGGGTGCAATCGGTGCACGCCTGACGGTATGGCCGCTGCAGGACGCGGCCGATATGACGGAGGCGTTGCGCCGCGCGGCACCTGAGCTTGCGGAGCGTGCTGTCATCACAGCCGGCGGAGAGCAGTTCCTCCTGCGCAGGATCGCGACAGAAACACCGTGGCTAGCATCGCTGGAACGCGTAGCCGACGGGGTGGATGGCAGATGGATCTTCGTCGACGAGGAGCTACAGCCGAACCAGAACGAGGCTGTCGTTGAGGTCTGCCGGCTGGCCCTCGCTCTTGCGCCGACAGCGTTGATAGCCCGGGTGAGTGCGGTGGATGCCCTCGGGCGTTTGGTCAAGCTCGGCGACTACCCGCTCGTTGACAAAGCGATTCCCCGAGAGAATCTGCCCCATGCCCTCGAAGTCTCCGATAACAGAGCCCAGGCTCGAGCCTTGTCGCGAAAGTACGGCGCGGGCACGCTGACGTCGAAGCTTGCGGCTGAGGCTAAAGCGCTCAGGGCGCTCCTCGATCTGCTCCCAGAGATCACGATCGCCCACCTAGGCAATCGGGCTGTGCCTCAAGCGATTGTTCGCCGGTTCAAATCGGTCACCGCGCTGCTTTCCGAGATGGACTCTCCGGCAGACCAGGGCTACACGGACGAAGTGCCCGGCGCTCTCGGTGACTATCCCGTCGAGAGCGACGCCGTCACCGTCGTGCGAATGCTGCTCCAGCAAGTCATTCCAGATCTTGCACGGGCAGATGTCGCCGAGCGACGCCCTATCCTGACTGTCGGAACGCTCGACAGTCTCATCCCAAAGGTCGGTGCACTGATCGAACTCGACCGGTACCGCTACCTCCCCGACCCGCCCGATTGCGCTCAGCTACTTGACTGTCTCCGCCAATTGCGAATGGTCGCGTCCGCCAGCGCTGGATCGGACTTGTCAATGCGTACATCCATGCGGGCCGCTGCTGGGCGACACACAGGAACCGCTCGGATCGCAGCAGCAGCTACCGTTGCGACTGAGCGCTCTTCCGCAGCCTTGCAGAAAGAGGCTGAACGAATGCGTCTTGCGCTCGCAGACGCGGGGTACGCGGTCGCCGTAGTGCCGAGTTTCTCCGACCACACGATGACGAGTTGGCCGTCCGGAGACCTAGCAATCATCGTGGGAGGAGAGAGCCTTCCCACCCATCTAAATGCTCTCACATCTCTCGCGGATGCTGCGAGAACTGCTGTCGAACATCCGGACCGGCGTGTATGGATTGGACTGCGCTCAGCCGATGGTTACTTGTCTGCCTCGATCTTCCAGGTTGCGCATCAGGGGGTGATCCCACTTGGCGATCGCGAAGCGCCTTCCACATTCGCGGGCTCGATCGCTGCAACCCCAATTTCTCATCCCTATGCGGCTTACCTCAAGCAAGCTCGTCGTCTCTCATCAATCGCGGCGGTCATTGCGATCCGCGGGAGCACTCTGATTCCCGACGAGGAAGGACGCGTGCTTGACGAACCCTGGGACCGTCTTGTCGGCTTCAAAGCGCAGATCGATGAACTCACCTCCGCTCACGCTGGGACCGAGTACGTGTCCGCACTCAGCAACATTTTGACGGTCATCGGCTCAGCGATCACTGATGACCTGTCCACCGCAAGAGACTCAGCAGGAGGAGACCGATTTGGATGGGACGAGATCGCGAGCTTGCGCAGCCCGCTGCTGCTCGACGCAGGCCAAGCGGCAACACCAGGAACCGATGCTGCGGTCGTTTATGGCACGGCCGTTGTCATCGCGGACATCGAGGACGATTTTGAGGATGCTGATGATCGCATTGCACATATGCAAGGGCACGATGCGAGCTCCTAAACGGGGAGGTCGTCCGTCATCGACTGACCGGCGACGCCTCGGAAGCGGCGGTCTTGGCGCACCGCCGGAGGGGGACCAAAAGGGGACCAAAACCATACACTCCATGACGCGGTCTGCATGATCTGAGCCGCGGAATCGCGCGGTTCTGGGTGAAAGTCGTGCCGTTCGGACGCCTGGGGGTCAAGGGGTCGCAGGTTCAAGTCCTGTCAGCCGGACCGACAAGCCGCCACTAATCTGTATAAGCTTTCTTCCCCGTTTATTTCCCATTAATTCTTGGCTGAGCGCCGGATGGGCGGCCCTGCCGACGGGCCAGTTCTTCGAGGACGTAAGCGACGTGAGCTGCGATCGCTGGCTTGGAGATGGAACTCGCGGGTGATGGCGGGGGAGGAATGGCCGAGCTGCTGGGAGGCCGTCTCGGCGTCGACTCGCTCGAGATCAGGGTCGCGACCGTCCTGCGGAAGGTGTGCGGGGTGACCCAGCCCAGCCCGGTATCCTGTCGGATCTGGCGCCAGCGCCGCTCCAGGCTTGTCACCTGGTGTCGGGCCGTTCCGGGTGGCGAACACGGCGTCGTGCTGGTTCTCTTTGGCAGCGGCGTGCCGGCGACGGAGCACGGCGACGGTGAAGTCGGGGAGGATGACGGTCCGTACGCTGGCGTTGGACTGGGCGTCGGCTTCCGGTAGGTTTCGTTGCCGCGCTCGGTCTTGATCGTTCCGCTGGTGGTGAGGCTGGGACGGGCAGCGTTGAGATTGACGTCCTTCCATCGGACCGCGAGGACCTCAGCGATCCGTGCTCCTGTCGCGAGCATCACATCGACAATGTGAGCCATCTCGTCAAACGCCTTTGGGGCCAGGGCGGTGCTTTGCTCGCCCACGCCTGAAGCGCCTCACGCACGCTAATGAGGTCGTCAATAGTGAGTGACCGTGTCTCGGACTTGCCCCGATGGATGCGCGAGGTCTGTTGGATCGGGTTGACCGCGAGCGCGTCGTGCCGGACTGCCATCCCCAACAGCACCTTCGTCTTCCGTTGGCGACTCGCACTTGTCGCGCGAAGTCGGACGAGGAAGAGATCGAGTCGACTGGTCGTGACCTCTCGAAGACGGAGGCCGCCGAACTCCGGCATCACCACGTTGGTGAGGACCCGCCCGTACTCGCTGATGGTGGTGCCCTCGACTTGGCCTTCATCGCGGAGATAGTCGAGCCACAGGCTTGCGAGCTTCGCGATCATGGTGTCGGCGGTGACCAACTGCTGCGTGGGCGTCACCCTGTCCACAAGCTTCTCCCGCAACGCACGTTCAGCCGTGGCCCGGGTCTTACCAGTGGCGGTGACTTCCTGCGTCACCCCGTCCTTGTCCCGAATCCGGGTGTGTGCTCGGTACGCACCCGCGCGCACCTTCGTCGTGGTGAACGCGCCCCAAGTACCAGGAGAGGTAGGCGGCTGCCCGCTGCCCATGTCAACGCCTCCCTCTCAGCGTGGCCTGCTTGCCCGGGACAGCGAGACGCCGTCGCCCGACGGCTGTTCGGTGACGGCTGGGACGTCCTCGAAGTTCTCGACATGGTCGGCGATCCAGGCATGGGCACTCGCACCCGCTCGGGCCTTTCGCCGGCGAGCGTCCCGCCCTAGAGTGCTGGCGAGGCGATCTCTTACGCGCCATCGCTCGTCGCGATGACATGACTACCTCCACGAGGCAGTCCTTCCAGGTTCTTGTTGCCGAACTGATGGAGGCTGCCGCATGTTCGGTTTCGTCTTGGGCGTTACGGCCCGCATGTACTACACGTTTCGGCGGTTCATGCCGACGAACATCGTGCTCGACGCTATCCACACTCGCCGCGGCCTCAGGTGGGGCGTCCCTGCGATGCTGCTTGCCGTTCCGTACACACTCGCTGCGGCGCTTTGCGTCGGCCTCACGAATGCAGGCGGCTCAGGTTGGCTGAACATCTTGGCGTTGCTTCTGCTCTGGAATGCGCTGAAATTCCTCGTCGCCGGGCCCCTGACTTTGGTCCGGTTGCTCCTCGTCCGGGCGTCCGAAGCGCGGGAGCGGCCTCGGGCGACCGTGAGCAGCAAGGACGACCAGAAGGAGACCGCTGGTACCGAGAGCCGAAACGTCTCTCGATCCGGCGTTGAGTAACGCCGGTTAGTTGTACTTCCCCGTGAGGTCGTGGACGCGGGGTGATGGGGTTTGGCCGCCGATGCCGGTGGTGGGGTCGGTGGTGATTGTAATCATGCAGACAGCGGGGATAGTCCGCGGCACGGGCCTCGTCGGAACGGTAGGTGGCGGCGTAGGCCAATTCCCGGGCGAGGGTCAGGTTGAAGCGTTCGACCTTGCCGTTCGTCTGGGGCCGGTAGGGGCGGGTGAAGCGGTGCATGATGGTGCCGAGCTCGGCGGTGAACTGCCGTGATCGGTATGCGGAGCCGTTGTCGGTCATCACCTGCTCGACCGTGATTCCGCTTACTTGTTGGCCGTGGTGACCGGTGAGCTCGCTCACCCGCCTCGAGTGTCGGGCAGGGCGTCGCTGTGGAGTCGACCGGATGCTTACTCTCCACGAAGTAGTGCTTCTGCGTCGCGTCGCCTCATCACCTCGGCCATAACCCACTGAACGAAATCCTCGTCTCGATCCGCTATCAAGATTTCCTCGACCGCTCCGGCCGCTGGTTCGCCCGGCCAGGGGGTCTGTCGTGTCGGGCGGTCGCGCTCCAGCCTGGTGCCGGACGTCGCGACCCAGTCGCGGAGTCGCTGGCGGGTGTCTGCGAAGTCGCGGTGCCAGCCGAGGGGTGCGGAGCCGTGTTGGTCGGGGTCATAAGCGAGATCAGAAGCGAGTTCGGTTGCCACCTGAATGCCATACGCCGTGGCTGCACGGGCGCCGACTATTGCTACCCGGCCAGGCAGCGTGGTGGCCAGCGGCGTGAGCTCCCCTTTCAGCCAGAGTGCGATGGGCGCGTTCGCGCCGAGCTGCTGCAGTTCACCGGGCCACTCGAGGTCCTCGGGAGTTAGTAGCTGCAGGCCGTGGTGCTCCATCTCTAACTGGATCCGCTCGACCTGACCGGGATTGATTCGCGGGGCGAGTCGTCGCCGCCACAGCTCGCCCTCGGCAGGGTCGACGCCGTTCGGCAGCCGCCCGCCTGAGGTGATGAGTTGAACGGTTTCTGTGGCGCCCAGTCGTGCAATAAGTGTCCCGGTGACGACGTCGCTCGGCTCAGACAGCATCGCAAGTGTCATCCGAGCTTCTCGCGATTCGTCGTAGGCTCTGGCCATCTCCGTGCTCTCCTTTACCTCGATTTCTGGTAGCTGAGCGGCGCGAGCCGTCAACGACCGGCGGTCATCCGAGCGGTCGTGTCGAAGAGCGCGAGCTCGTCCGGGTGCAACTGGTGCTGCACCACGAAGCTGCGGTCCTTCACGCGCCACAGCCCCTGCCCGATGCCGAGGGAGGGCAGCAGCTTCTTTTCGGTTCCGCTGAGCCCGAGAGCGCTCGCCGTCGATCCGAGTTGGTCCGGCTCCTGCCGGTACATGACGCGGGTCTCGGCATTGGCGAGCAACGATGACGCGAGCGCGCGCATAGCCGAACCTGAGTCACCAACGGTGTCGAGGTCGCTGAGCTTGTGGAAGACGAGCATGTTGGCGATCCCGAAGTGACGGGCCAGCCGCCACTGAGCATCCATGCGACGCAAGAGCGCCGGGTAGGCCATCAGGCGCCAGGCTTCGTCGTAGATCACCCATCGTTGCCCTCCCGCCGGGTCAGAGAGTGCCGATTCCATCCACGCGGACGAGCAGGTCATCAAGACTGAGATGAGGGTCGAGTTCTCGGCAACGCGCGATAGATCGAGTGACACCATCGGCAGTGAGGGATCGAAGCGCACTGTTGATGGTCCGTCGAAGAGTCCGGCCAGGTCTCCGGCGACGAGCCGCCTGAGGGCGTGGCCGACAAGTCGTCCGTCTTCGACGAGGCGCCCTTCCCGATCGTCTTCCTGGCTCGGCGCGAACAGGCGATCGACCACCATGGGCAGGATCGGTACGTCCGAACTCCTCACGGTGTCAGCTAGAGCGAGGTCGATGGCTGTGTGCTCGAGCGGGCCCAGAAGTCGGTCGAGAACGGTCTCGGCAAGCGCGCCGATCAAGCCGCGCCGTCGGGCGGCCAGCTGCGCAGCCCATTCAGTATCCGTCGCGGACGCTGGTCGGTGGCCCTCGTCGAGTGGGTTGAGCCGATTGCGCAGTCCGGGCCCGAGGATGATCGCCTTCCCGCCGACTGCCTCAGCGACGGCAGTATGCTCGCCCTTCGGATCCCCTGGTACGTAGACGCGGCGACCGAAGGGAAGCGACCGGGTGTAGAGCGACTTGGCCAGCGAGGACTTGCCCGAGCCGACGATGCCCGCGAGCACGACGTTCGGAGCGGTGATCAGGCCGCGTTGATAGAGCACCCAGGGGTCGTAGACGAACGATGCTCCCGAGTAGAGGTCTTGGCCGACGAAGACGCCGGCCGAGCCCAGTCCCGCTTCCGCGAGGAATGGATAGTGCCCTGACAGAGTCGCCGACGTGTCCTGATGCTTGGGAAGGCGTAGTCGTCCGAGGGTTCGGAGTTGCGCGGGGCCTGCCTCACCGGCTGCGGGAAGGTATGCCGAGGATAGGACCTCTTTCCGCTCGCGCTGCCAGCGACTGCGCGCCTCGGAGCGCCTCGCCTCCCGGTCGCGCGTTTCGATTTGCGCGACCAACCGCTTCCGTGCCCGGCGCACGCGGCGAGGTTCCCCCCGCCGTGCGATGAGTGCAGCGGCGTGAAGTCGCTCGTCCATCAAGTTGCTCACAGCGCGACCGTGCGTCCAGCCTTGTTCGTCGGCTGGCGTTTCGGGCAGAACCAGGGGTCGGCGGCGAACTCCCGATACTCGCGGGGTTGTGCGAGGGCGAGTTCAAGGTCCGGGGCGGTGAAGAATCGACGAAGGAGCGAGACGTACTGATGCGGTCTGCTGTAGGTCAGCGCATACGACGAGCCGCTGTCCTCCCGCGTGACGTCGGTACTTCCGGCGGGGATCCGGTCATACACGTATCCGTTGGTGAGCGCCCAGTCGACCGTCTCGTCTCCACGGTCCCATTGCCGCAAGAGCTCGATCGCCTGTGCGGGGCCACCTCGGTCGAGCTTGTCGAATGCCTGCGTCGCTTCGTCGCCCTGAAGGAAGACAACGCTAATCCAGCGCGGCGCTGATTCGCTCACTGGTTCGATGTACATATGGACTCCAATCACGATGCCTTGTGAGTGAGGTGCGCGAGCGTCACACGCTCCGGCACAGCGGCAGCGCAGCCGCGGCGAAGGCCTGTGCTTGCTGCCCCACGAGCCGACGCGTCTCACAACTCGCCTGAATAGCGGCCTGTTCGATCGCGGCCACCGCGGCGTCCAGCTCATCGATGGTCGGAGCCGTCACGCACACCAGCCCGGTGGTGCGCAGAACGCCGTGGCCGGCAGTGAGGTCTGCCTCCTGCTGCAGTACGTCCTCGTACTCCGCACTCGCGTTCGCATCCTCGATCTGACCGATGCGCCTGCGCTGGTGGGCGTCGCTGAGTAGTTCGGTCTTCTGCTTGCGAAGGTCCCGAGCAGCCTGGTCCGCGCGAACCGGGACATAGTGAAGTGACAGAGTGCGCAGCACCCCGTTGGTGAAGATCAATGGCGATAGAAATCCTGGGAACACCTGCGACCTAGGCCATTCGCTGACCCACAACACGGTGTGAAAGGCAGTGTCGGAGCGAAGTCGATCCCAGCTCTCCGTCACCGCAACCGGCCCCGCCGTCGCAAGGTCACGTCCTACCGCCGGATGACGTTCCAATTGGGTGCCAACGGCGGG
>Ga0066648_10001216_pt1 | contig 14568 bp, 9 predicted proteins | sample CryGeyCG12114_NA_FD_59537 | JGI IMG/M metagenome (GOLD analysis project Ga0066648, IMG submission 59537) | Groundwater microbial communities from aquifer - Crystal Geyser CG19_WC_8/21/14_NA | ecosystem: Environmental > Aquatic > Deep subsurface > Groundwater | place: USA: Utah: Grand County... | reverse complement strand
TGAGCGTTTTTCATTTTAATTTCTTCCTTGGAAATAATTTAAATTAATAATAGCCTGGTTGTATTGATTAACGGCATCCAGGTATTGTAATTGACTCTCTACCGCCAGAGACACATTCTGGACAAATTCAACGTAGCCAATTTCTCCTAACCGGAAGGCAACCAGGGCAATCCTGATTTGTTCCATTGTCAGCTGCTTGCCGGTATTTCCAAAATAGTCTACCGTTGGCTTATACCTCAGAATTTCCTGGTATGCCTGGGAAACTTGATTCTCCAGATTTTGCTGGTTTAAATTCAGGGTATTTTCGGCCAGGGTACGGCCGATTTGTTCAGATTTTATCCTGGCTCTTCCCGCCCCATAAAACAAGGGTACGCCAATGCCAACCTGCCAGCCGGCAATGCGGGTACCGGGGAAATAAGCCCGTTCTATTCCGGCAGGATTAAATCCTTTTAAAACAAATTGGTGCGAGTAGCCCAAAGAGATATCCGGTAATTGTCTTGCTCTTTCCAGCTGTACCCGTAAACCCGCTAAATCTACCTGTTGTTTATAGAAATTAAGTGCCGGATGGGTAGCAATGGCCGTTGTATCGGTCTGGGAAAAAGCAAGAACCTGCAATGAATCCTGGTTAGCTATGGGTTGGCGGTCATTTACTAAGAGCTGAATACGCTGCTCCGTAATTTTGACCTCAGACTTGGCCTGATTTAGCTGCAACTGTACCTGCTGAAACTGGTTGTTCGCCGTTAGCTGCTCCAGCTTAGAGGTTTCTCCGGTTCGGTACCGGGTGGCCGCCTTACTGAGAAAATCCCGGTAAATGCTGTCCTGATAAGATAGAACCCGCATTTTTTCAAAAGCATACTGGTATTCATAATAGGCTGCCCGGACATTCCGGATTATTTCAGCTTCTGTCAACCGCTGGGAGCTTACTGCCAAATCCGTTTGCTGTTGCAACACTTTGCGCTGTTTACTGTAATAAGTGGGCCAGGCAAAAGTTTGCTGAATGCCTATCGCGTTATCTATATTTCCGCCGGCCGTAGGGTCTTGCGCTAAAGATAAATCCGTCTTAGCGGGGTCGAAAGAAGTGCCTCTTAAACTTTGGGCCTGCTGCACTTCCAAGGCAGAAGAACGAACCTGTAAATTGTTTTTCAAGGCTTTTTGAATCAACTCATCCAGGGTAGCAGGATTTTGCTGCGCCTGGGTTGTAGTGGATATCCCGAGAGCCGCGAGTAATACCACCAAGGTAGCTATGGTTTTATTACCGGGGGTACTCTCTGCTTTCTCCTTTCGGCGGGTGAAAAGAATATAGAGGCATGGCAACACAAATAAGGTCAGAAAAGTAGCCGAAATCAGTCCCCCTATTACCACAGTGGCCAAAGGCTTTTGAACTTCTGCCCCGGCACTATTCGACAAAGCCATGGGCAGAAAACCCAGGGAGGCTACCGCCGCCGTCATGATAACCGGCCGCAAACGCACCCGCGTACCTTCCATTACCCGTTTATAAATATCATTCCAGCCTTCCTCTTTTAATTGATTAAAATACCCGATTAGAACAATGCCATTGAGTACTGCCACCCCAAATAGCGCAATAAACCCGACCCCGGCCGATATACTGAACGGCATCCCCCGTATCAGCAAGGCAAAAATACCCCCGATGGCCGATAAGGGCACAGCTGTAAATATTAACAGCATTTGATTAACAGACCGGAAGGTTATGTAAAGCAGCACCAGTATGAGCAGCATCGCAATCGGAACGGCAATCGACAACCTGGCTTTAGCTTCGTTCAGATTCTGAAACTGCCCGCCGTACGTCACAAAATAACCGGCAGGTAATTTTACTTTTTCGGCAATAAGCTGTTGAATTTCTTCTACGGCACTTTCAATATCCCTTCCTCTAATATTAAAGCCCACATAGGTGCGCCGGCTCCCATTTTCCCGGGAAACCTGGGCCGGGGCATCTTCTAATCGGATATCTGCTACCTGGCTCAACGGCACTTTATTACCCGTAGGCAGGGTAATTAATAAGCTTTGAATATTTATGATATTTTCCCGTAAATCCCGGCGCAACCGGACAACCATATCAAAACGCCTTTCGCCTTCAAACACAACACCTGCCACATTCCCGGCAAATGCTGTTCTTAAAACGGTATTAATATCGCTGATATCCAAACCGTATTGGGCTATTTTATCCCGGTTATATTCCACAATAACCTGGGGCAGGCCCGAAACCCTTTCGACAAAGGGCTCCTGAACGCCCTCCACTTTTTCAATTAATTTGGCAATCTCCTGAGCTTCCGCTGCCAGAACATCCAAATCATTACCATACAACTTCACGGCGACATCCTGCCGGATTCCGGTCATTAATTCATTAAATCGCATTTGCATCGGCTGGGTAATTTCTACATTTAAACCAGGCAGTATTGATAAAGCCTTCTCCATTTTCTCCATCATTTCTTCCCGGTTTTCCGCTGTTTTCCATTCATCTTTGGGGCGCATGGCCAGCATCATATCTCCCCGCTCAAAAGGCATGGGGTCCGTGGGAATTTCAGAACTGCCAATGCGGCTTACCGCTTGTTTGACTTCCGGAAATTGGGTTTTGAGAATTTTTTCGGCTTTGGAAAAGGTATTGATGACTTCGGTCAGCGAAGTGCCTTGGGCCATGGACACTTCTACCGTTAAATCTCCTTCCTCCAACGTAGGAATAAACTCTCCCCCCATCCGGCTGAAAAGGAAAACCGAAACGGCAAATAATAACGCTACGGCTCCAATCATCAGCACTTTAAACCGCAGAACAAAAATTAAGGCGGGCTCAAATATTCGGTGGAGGCCGTCCATAATTTTATCGGATATGTTCCGCTTATGCGTTGTTTTTTTACTTAAAAAAAGCGCACTCATCATCGGCACGTAGGTCAGGGATAAGATAAAAGCCCCCAGAATAGCGAAAGCAACGGTTTCGGCCATTGGCCGGAACATCTTACCTTCAATGCCCACTAAAGCGAATAAAGGCAGGTAAACAATTAAGATTATTATTTCGCCAAAAGCAGCACTGGTTCTGATTTTAGAAGCCGCAGTATATACTTCCTGGTCCATTTCCTGTTGGGTCAATCGCGGCTTGCCGGCAAAAAGGCTGCTCCCGGTTATGCGATGGACAATGGCTTCCACGATAATAACCGCACCATCTACAATTAAGCCAAAATCAATCGCGCCTAAACTCATCAAGTTCCCGGATACCCCGAATAAATACATCAGGGCAAATGCAAACAGCATGGCCAGGGGAATAACCGAAGCTACCACTAATCCTGCTCTCAGATTTCCTAAAAGCAATACCAAAACAAAAACGACTATTAAACCGCCTTCAATCAGGTTAGTCTGCACAGTACTGATGGTTCTTCCTACCAGTTCGGTGCGGTCAATAAACGGCTCAATAACCACGCCCTCCGGGAGCGATTTCTGAACCTGCTTCATCCGCTCCTTTACGTGCTCAATCACCTCGCTAAAGTTTTCACCTTTCAGCATCAAGGTTATGCCGCCCACAACTTCCCCTTGTCCGTTCCGGGTAACCGCCCCATACCGGGTAGCATGTCCGTATTGAACAGTAGCCACATCGCGGATGAGCACCGGAATACCGGAGGTATTTTTAACCACAATCTTTTCAATATCGGTTAACGATTTTACCAGCCCCAAGCCCCGGATAAAATAGGCTTCCTCCCTTTGCTCTATGTAAGAACCACCGGTATTTTCATTATTATTAGCTAAGGCATTGTAGATATCGGAAACCGTGATGTCAAAAGTATTTAACTTATTATCATCTAAGGCGATTTCATATTGCTTGACATAGCCACCCCAACCGCTAATCTCCGCCACCCCAGGAGTACCGGCTAATTGCGTCCGGACAATCCAGTCCTGAAGGGTGCGGAGCTCCATGGGTGAATACTTTTTCTCGTAGCCCGGTTTAGCATAAAGCACATATTGGTAGATTTCGCCCATGCCCGTTGTTACCGGGGCCAGCGTTGGTTCTCCGGAACCGGGGGGGATTCTTTTTTCCGCCTCCAGCAACCGTTCCCCTACCTGAGTCCGGGCCCAGTAAATATCCGCTTCGTCTTCAAAAACCAACGTGATAACTGAAATTCCGGAGCGGGATATGGAACGACGCTCTATTAACTTGGGGATATTGGACATTTCCAGCTCAATCGGAGCTGTTATAAATTGCTCTACCTCTTGCGCTCCCAGGGTAGGTGCTTGGGTAATAATTTGAACCTGGTTATTGGTAATATCCGGTTGGGCATCAATGGGCAGTTTGGAGAGCGAATAAACTCCCCAGATAATAAGGCCTAAAGTAAGTGCACCAATAACCAGTTTGTTCTTGATTGAAAATAAAATTATTTTATCGAACATGACTCATGCTTAGTGGAAAGAAAATGAGAGAATATATCTTATCAGGAAAAGGCAGCCATGGCTTTCCCTACCGAAGTATGAATAGATAATCTCTGATTGATATTAAGAAAAGGGCGGGCAGAATTAAAAATCCTATACCCGTTGAAATGAAACCGTACCAGAATATCCTGCCGTAGTTGCCTCTTTTACTACCAGCTAAAAAGCTACTTAATAAAGGGAAAAGGTACCAGAAGAAACCTTCTGGGCAAATTCAGACAAATAAGACAGGAAATAAATTACAGCTTAGGCGGTTGCCAGATAGAAAAAGTAGGATTGGAAACGGTAGCCGGCTTAAAAACAGGGGCTGGAATAGCACAGGTAAAAAGCGGCTGGCTGATTTTCAATAAAGTTGATTGCACAGAAAAACCCGGGCAGCAACTGCAAACACAAAGCGGGGAACATAAATCTGCTGCCTGCTTTTCATCTGTTGCGCCTGCCATATCCTTTACTACAGTTTGTTCATGCACATTAACCTGTGGTGCTCCATCGGCACAGGTAACACATGATAAAAACATCATGAAAATGCTTAATATAATTGCAGGCCATTTCATTCAGAGCAAATGTATAAAAAAGATGCAATGATTTTTACTTTAACTGGTAAACGGATAAACTTTATTTTTGATATAATATTTTACAGTCCTTCTTTTAAGACACATTCTTTTCCCGATTACTGCTAGTAAATCCTCTCAACTTACTATTACAATGTGCCTGTTAGATTCAATTTCTCACTTATTTATAATTTTGTTAGCAATTTTTTACCTTCATAATTAGCAAAAAGCTATTTTTGTTCGTAAATGCTAAATATATTAGCTTTAAATATATGATTCTTCCAGATAAGCAGGCTTCTTTAAAAAACATATCGGATTTTATATTGCTTGGCTACGAAGAAGAAACATTGTTGCCACTATTTGGCTCTTATGTAAAAGCTGGCTTTCCTTCGCCGGCCGAAGATTACGCCGAGGAACGCATCAGCCTGTTAAAATTCCTTTCCGGCAATCCCACAGCTACTTTTTATGTGATGCTGGAAGGCGATTCCATGATTGACTTTAACTTATTTGAAGGCGATTTACTCGTAATTGACCGGGCACTAGAGGCACGTTCCGGCGATATTATACTGGCTAACTTGGATAATGAATTTACAGTTAAAATGCTGGAAATTACGGAAAACGGCGCTCGCCTAGTACCGGGCAACAGCAAGTATGCCCCCATTACAGTTACTAAGGATTTAGAAATACTGGTTTGGGGAGTGGTGCGGGGCATTGCCAGGAGGTTCCGGAAATGACCAGCTTATTTTTACATGCCGATATTAATAACTGCTACGCCTCCATTTTCCGGATTTTTATGCCGCACTTAAACGGCAAGCCGTTGGCCGTACTTTCTAACAACGACGGCTCCATTATTGCCCGCTCCCAGGAAGCCAAAGATTTAGGTATTATTATGGGGCAGCCGCTTTTTGAAGCCAAACCAATAATTGACAAATACGGGGTAAAGGTTCTCTCCAGCAATTATCCGTTATTTCATGATATGAGTACCCGGTTCCACCACACGCTGGGCACCTTCTCCCCGAACCAGGAAATTTACAGCATCGATGAAGGTTTTTTAGATTTGGGAAATTTCTATAACACGGATTTAAACCAATACGGCTGCACCATAAAAAAAACAGTTTGGCAATGGTTGGGCTTGCCCATCTGTGTGGGTATTGCCCCAACAAAAACCCTGGCCAAACTGGCTAACCGCATTGCCAAAAAATCTACTAAAGCCAAAGGCGTACTGGTTTTAAATACAGAAGCGCATATTAAAGCGGCCCTGAATATTATTGATGTGGGGGATGTGTGGGGCATTGGCCGCCAATATGCCAATAAGCTCCGGAAATTTGGTGTACTTACTGCTTGGGATTTGGCAAACGTAACCGATAGTTTTGCAAAAAAGGAATTAACCATTGTTGGGTTAAGAATTGTAAAAGAGCTGCGCGGCGAAGCCTGCGCGGATCTGGAAATTGAACCTCCGGCTAAAAAGGGAATTTGTACCAGCCGGTCTTTCGGGCACCCAGTTACAACTTTAGATTTAATGCAGGAAGCAGTGGCCACTTACATGACGCGCAGCGCCTATAAATTAAGAAGGCAAAAAAGCCGCTGTGCCCAGTTAAGTGTTTTCTTCGAAACCAACCCGTTTAATCCCAATGAACCCCAATATAACAATTGCAAAACCATAAAGCTGCCGGTACCTACCAACTCTACCCTGGAACTGGTAAGCTATGCGCTCCTCGCTTTAAAAGCCATTTACCGCGATGGGTACAAGTATAAAAAAGCCGGAGTATACCTAGATGATATAAGGCCGGCAACTGCCATGCAAGGTAATATATTTGATACTATTGACCGGGGTAAACACCTGGACCTGATGCTGGCCATGGATAAACTGACGGGTAAAATGGGCAGTGGGGTAATAAAACTAGCTTCGGAAGGCACGGATAAATCCTGGAAAATGAAGCAGGATTATGGTACAAAGTGTTATACAACCCGGATGGAGGATATTTTGGTGGTAAGGTAATCTAATTTAAAGCTATTTTAACAAAGTAATTTATGAAAAATTGCAACCATAGTAATCTTTAGAGGTTTTAAATTAAAGTTTTATAAAATCAATGGTTATTTAATTCAATGGTGCCGCAAAATCGTGCTCCTCTGCTTCTCTTGATAAGAATTTCATATATCTGCTTAGTAGATAAGTTGAATTAGGAAATCTATAATTTCTAATTCTTTTAAGCTTAAAATCATAAATACCTTCCTTGTAAGGAATAGAAGGTAGACCAAAGCTGTCAAAAGCTACTGTGGGCATTAAGGCAGCAGTTAATTCTGATTTTAATGCCGCATCAGTGATATGAGATATTGCCCCTAGGTATTTTTCAAGTTTATTTCTGTCCTCCGTGAATTGCTTAATTAAGGCATTAAATCTTTTAATCCAAGGTTGATGAAATTGCTTAGGTGCAGAAACTTGAGTAGATAAATCTAATGTACATGTGCCTTGATTATTAAGTACAGCTAAGTCCAATACATCTATTCTAATAGTGTAATTTTTAGCAAATTTAACTACCCCAACATCATCAGACCCATCATTATAATAATGTAATGGAAACATTGTTCGAACAAAATCATCATTCTTTTTATTTTCCTCATAGTCTGATTTCACCATTTTCTCAATAAGGACTAAATCTACAGATTTAGCTTTTCGTTTACCTTTGTCTGCTCTAACCATTAAATCACATGGTTGACCAATTAAAATAAAATCTATTAGTTCTCCATTTGGTTTTTCTAATTGAAAAATATCACCAGTTCTTAAATGAGAATGCAACCCATTCAAAATTGGACCATGTTCATATAGCTCTTGATTTCGTAATTTTAAAAGTTTATTAGTTAATGTAAAAGTGGATGCTTCGGAACTAATAACCTTTCTAATCTTTGTGGCTTTTTCGTTAGCAATATTGAATTTTGAGCTAAAATCATCACTAATGAACTTATTTTTTAACTTATCTTCATGAATAATATCATATAACCGTACTGCTGTTTCTGCCTCCCAAACTCCTTCCACAGTTGATGACTTTAAGATAATATGTTCAAAGTCGAATAAAGAAATAGTATCTAATTCTTGAACTGATAACTCTGAAGCACATTTTATCGAATTTATTAAATCAACTTTAATATTGTTAAAATAATAATTCAAGCCTGAATATTGAATTGCTTTACTAAAAAGATAACCATGATCACTTAGATTTAGCCTATCTTTAGATAATGTTAAAAATTTACTTGGCGATTTTTCAAATTCAGGGAAATGGGTCTTTACCCAATTTTCCCAAAATTGAACTTCATTTTCTAGGGATATTCTACTACTTATTACAGCACATATAGAAAAATCATTAGGATCTTGTTCTATAAATTCACTTAATAAACCTATACCGCTTTTGGGGCCTGTCATGCTGTAGCCAGCAGATCCAGCCAAATCTAAATCAAAGAGGCATAGTATTCTATTTGTATCGCTTAATGAATTAAAAATACCGGTTTTGCTACCTTCCCAATCCGAGGGAGTAAGGCATTTAATTTCATATTTGTTTGCTTGCAATACACCAGTTTTGAATAAGGTTAAAAAAGCCTTTTTATACGGATCACCCTCAGGAGCGGTAAGACCTAAAACTTTATAAATATTATCTTTTAAACCATCCTTTTCGGGTGTTCCTAATCCACTCCAAAATTCCTTGAAATTATCTTGAACCACAGGTAATGGATCATTAATTTCAATTGGTTGAATCAACCGCATTAACTTATTAGTCTTTTTCTGATCAACGCCAGAAATATCAAGCAAAGGCAAAATATCTTCCAATCCATCAGGACCGTCAAAAACATCATCTATATAATATACCTTCTTTATCTTTAATTCAGATAAAATCTTGTGTAAATTATTAGCAACATCATTAATTGTCATATAATTATTGAGGATAAGGTTATTGCAAAAGAATAGCGTCTACCATATTCATTTCTTTCTGGTAGCAGAGTGATATTACAATTACTGGAATCTAATAGCTGTTGCACAATAAATAAACCTAGCCCCCTTCCTTCACCTCTAGGCTTCATAGTTATAAAAGGCTGAAATAAATTTTGCTCAATGTTTCTATCAATGCCTAACCCATTGTCGGAAATTATTAATGCATTTGATGTGGTACGAAAATTTATCTCTGGGTTAAAACTAGGATTTGATTTCTTATGTTCTTTAAGCCAGTATTCAGCATTTAGAATAAGATTATCTAAAATTTGAGTAAACTTTCCTCTATTAACTTTTATCTGAAAATCATTGAAAGAATCTACAATTTTAAAATTAATATTACCACCTTCAAATCTCCCTTTATAAAAGGTTATAAGTTCTGAAATTAACGACTTAATGGAAAAAATTTCACGTTGATCCCGCATATAGCGCATTGAAGGCGCAAGATGTGAAATTTGCTTTCTGATCGCAGATATTGAAGTTTTAGTATGTTCCAGATAGGTGAGAACAGTTACATCCTTTTCTTTTCTAGATTTTAATTTATTGGATAATTCCCTACTTCTTAATTCTAAGCTTTGGGTAATATTATTAAGTTCATGCGATAGACTTTCTGAAATAAGTCCAAGGGAAGCCAATTCAGAAAAATCTGCCAATTGACTTTCTAAAGCCTCCAACCTTGGCTTAAGCACTTTGGCAATATTTTCTAACTTTTTAAATCCAGGTAATAAGGATTTAACAGAATCCAGAGTGCTACTAGCTTTTTTTAATATTTCATCAACCTTATCAAATAAAAGAGCCAATTTCTTTTGAGATTCATCGTCAATAGTTGCGTCAGTAGAAAAATCCTGATAAGCTTCAGAAATAGATACGGTAACCGCATTTATATCATTTTGAACAGTGTCAATTTTATCTGATAAAACTAAAGCTTTTTGAGACCCCTCTGCCAGTAGTGCAAAGGATCTTTGTACTGTTTGGGTGCCAAAACCTAAATCCTCCTCTTCCCTTTTATCCTTATATTCATTATAACCTCTCCTCACAATTTCTAGTAATTCATTGATTTTATCTTTAATGAAATACATTAGAGTAAAAAAATTATGACTATAAGCATTTTCCAAAAAGCCTTCTCTATCTGTTTTCTCCCTTAAATTAAAATTGTGCTCATCTAAAGCGACAAATCCGATAACATTACTAGGTCTTAAACCATAAAAGGATCTTCCAGATGTTGTTCCATAACCTAGCCTTAACCAGTCATCTCCTTGGTAGCCGTATGGACGGATGCCGAACCCCTGTCTAAAGATTCTTATTCCTACTTGATTTTTAACAAATTCTCTGTACTCTGCTGCTTTATCAAAGATATTTTCGAAATTACCTATTTCTACACCTCTTAATGCAAATTCATCAATTTCCCCAATAAAGGATCCAGGGCTTGCTATATCATTTGGTAATCTTTGTAATTTTGGAATAGATTCAACAGAATATTTAGCCGTATAATTAAAAAAAATTCCTGATTTACCAGCAAATTTTGCGTCAGTAGAATTTAATTTAACTTTGGCATGTTCTGTTAAAAAGATAAATAGTTCCTGTCCTTCGTCTTGTTCAACTAAAGAATTAAAAATTTCATTTTTAGCTTCTCCTAAAGCTTTAAGTTTATTCAATTTTATATTAGCATTAATCTGAATATTTTTCCCATCAAATTCAAATGAATATTGAGATAAAGCTGCTTCTCTAATAGTATTTACTATTTTATCTAATTCTAAGGGCTCTCCGTTTATTGTTAAATAAACTTTGAATGGCCTTGCTTTTTCAAATGGTGAAATTATTTGAGATAGTTTATTTTGGATGGTTATTTTAGATTCACCTAGCCATACATTAGGATCCCTTAAATCTGAAATTATCAATTTAGTACCCTTTTTCCTGTTCGGATTCGGTGCTTCAGTTAAACCAACTATTACATCTGTTAAAAGTTCTTCTTCGTAAAAATCCTTCCAGCTAAATGAAACATAATGTTTTATTGCTTCACCCTCTTTAGAGGTAAGCATGTCAAGATTATTTCCTAACCTTTGTGTACTTAACCGTCCTAAGCCTTTATCTCCTAATGGAGTTCTTCCCCTTGGTGTGGTATTACCTTCTGCTTTTAATTTTCTTTTTAAAGAAAGTGATATAACTAACCAGCCATTTTCAATTTCATCCAAATTCATCCCAAAGCCATTATCTTCAATCATTATATATCCATTAGGACAATATAGGCCTGGTAAATCGGGACAAGTTGTAGCAGTGGTATCAATTATAACATTTGCATAATCAGCATCAGCGTCATAACAATTTTTAACCAGTTCCAACAAAGCTGTTATTTCATCAGAAACGAGTTCTTCTCCTAGTTGTCGAACAGCTGTAGCAAGGATATTAAAATTCGCCATCGAAATTAGTTCTTTCTCATTATAACTATTTGCTCATCGGCCATCAACTCTGTAATATTATTTCTGGTAGGCATTCTTTTATTTAATATTTGGCGATTTAAGGTAGTAAGATAAGTACAGTCCAAGCTTTTTAAAATTTCTATCAAAATCTTATCATTTGGAACTTCAATTTTGTTCACACGCCTATTACCAATTGTCCAAATCATATAAGCATTTTGATTTAATGATTCGACTATTCGTACTAATGAAGCTTCAAAATCACTAAAAAAACTAATGACCTTATTGTAATTATCTACCTTTTTAGTAGAATCTTTTATTTGGGCAACTATTTTCTTAAGAGTAGGCGATATATTATAAAGTCTATCTGCATTTAATATATTTTTAAAATCGCCACCCAAGCTTTTATTATCAATAGCGCTAATAGTCTCTAATAATTTAGAATCAATATCAACGTCTATATCATTTAAATCAATCCATTGCAAGGGGAGGAAAGCAAATTGGCCATAGGTTATCGTAGTAGCATTGTCACCGTAAGGCGGAGAAGACACCAGCAGGTCGAACTTTAGATTACTAGGATGTCTAATTATAGAAGACTTACTATCCAATAATGCAATATTTATCTCACCAGTATAAGTACTATTCTTATTCAAATAATTTCTATCCTTCAGCTCCTCCTGAAAAGAAAGTATATCTTCTATATTTTTAACATTGAAAGCCTCAATTAATTCTATTGGCGAAATAAACCTGTCGAGTGTTTGATGCCTGGGACGAGCGTGCATCTTGAAAGTAGAAGTCCTATCATTACTAGAAAGGCGAATAGCTTCAGCCAGCGTAATCCATAAATATCTTCTAGAGTATATACAATTAATCCTTTTTATTGCATTCCTTAATTTAGATAGTTCTAATGCTACATCAGAATTAAACCATTTAGTTAAACCTGGAAAGTATATATCTATACTCGTGCTTTTATCTGCTCGGGCTTCTTTAACTACTTGTAAGGCTGCAACATTAAATTCGTTTGGTAATAAAGGTCCAGTTTTAACTTTAGATAATAAAATTGATAATGGATTAATATCTTGACCAAAACAATCCAACCCATGATACATCCCAGAGATTAATGAAGTTCCTCCACCCATATAGGGGTCGAATAAACTGGAAATATTTTTTTGATGTTCCTTTACTTTGCTAATTAATAAATCCTGCACTGCCGGAATCATCATGGCAGGATAAGCGAAAATAGATCTGATATATTCCCTTTTATCAATATCTGGTGCTGACCAAATATCAGCTTGCTCGATTGAAACATCGAGTAAGCTTTTGGTAATTTCCGGATCAAATTTTAGTAGGGCGTTATTTTGGGCACTTACTTCTTTAATTTCACTTGCCTCTGATACCACCAGGGAATCTTCCATCTAAAAATATGTAATTAAAATTTATTCAAAAATAGAATTAAAATAAGCCTTAAGTAAATATATTAAAATTTATTTATACCGAAGTATAATAAATGACGAATTAAAATTTTATTATTTACTTGAGAATCTAATAACGAAGCAGAATGGAGCGGATTGCAGAACTTAGAGAAAGATCTTGACCGCTAAAACCTTGAAAGTTCTTATTATATAGATTTAAATCTATTTTTTCTATATATTTATATTTCTTTAAGTGCGGCAAAATGATTAAAGTAAAACACCCGGACGAAAAATGTAATATCCAGCAGGAACAATTTCTAGCCAACTGCCCGGAAAACCAGCGCCGGTTCCATGAGCTTTTATTTACCTATGGTAACATTTCTTACCGGTATCATATGGAGGCCAAAGAATTTTCTCCAACGGAACAAGATTTTGAAGAATGGTTGGAAGGGTTACCAGAAAATATTCGAAAAGATATGCAGAAAAGAGGGTTTCAGGAATGTCAAGGCATTCTTTCCTTTACCCGGTATGTAAATGAAAAAAATGACATTGGTATGGATGAGTATATCCGGCAACACATGGACCCGGAAGATTTAGCCGCATACCATCAGATTTTAAAAGACAGTTCAGCCGATTAACTAAATAAACCAAAATCAGTATGTAGGAACCGTTCGGTAGCATCCTGAATAATACTCACTTCCCCTAATAACAGCGCCACCTTATACCCATTAAAATTTACCCGGATAGGTTTTTTTGCCTGCAATGCTGCGGCTAAATTTTCCTGGGTAATGGCCGTTTCTAAATGAAAATCTTTCTCGTTTAGGAAATCAGTAATCCATTCGTATAATTCCTGCTCGGTATCGCATGGCACAGGATTAATAAGTACTTCGGGAGCATCCGTTTTAATAAATCCTACTATAAACATGGGTATTAGGCTTGAAAGCCTGAATGTAATAAAAATAATTAATTAAAGCTCTTGCCCCTGTTGGCTGCGGCTAACGGATCGGCTGCTTTGAATGGCTTTATTCTTTTCCGGAATTTCCAATATTTTATTAGCAATCTTTAAATCATCTAATGCCTGGACGGCTTTGATTCCCGAAATGGAACCAGCAGTATTTAGAGCTTCCTGTACCAATAGCTTATTTTTACCGCCTATATAGGGCACTTTTTCTACAAACCTAGCTACTTCCTGCAACCCCTCCCCTATTGCCGGTTTTCCCAGATTTTTTAATTCCGTACTTATGGTAGTTGCTGCCTTTATGAAAAGCGCTTTCGCTTCTGCATGATTTTTAGATTGTTGAACCTGGACAGTATTGGTATCGGAAACTATTTTGGTAATTGGAATTTCCTTTCCGGCTGCAATAAATTTCACCTGGTCTAAGGCTTTGGTTAGCCGCTTGGCATCTTTATATAGGTAATGCTCCGGTTTGGTTCCTTCTAAAATGGAAGTACTGATAGCCCGTAAACTCTTATCGTGGTTTTTATATTTTTGCGGCTCTTCTACAATATGTTTTACCTGCTGTTTTACTACAATGTCCCAGCGGTCAGCTATTCGGGTACCGGTTACCTCCAGCTCGCGTAATGCTTCTATTCTGCGCATCGCCGGCGAAGGCTCCGGCGTTTTCAAACTTTCCGGCTGTTTTTCAAATTCAATACCGGGCAATGGTTTAGTAATCTGGCTTAGAAATTCTTTTAATGGCGCTAAATTTTTACTCGCTTCCTGGGGTGGATGTGGTTTTACAATTGCAAAATTACGGGCTTCGTTATATTTAGCCGGGTCTGCCTGG
>Ga0066648_10001214_pt1 | contig 14576 bp, 7 predicted proteins | sample CryGeyCG12114_NA_FD_59537 | JGI IMG/M metagenome (GOLD analysis project Ga0066648, IMG submission 59537) | Groundwater microbial communities from aquifer - Crystal Geyser CG19_WC_8/21/14_NA | ecosystem: Environmental > Aquatic > Deep subsurface > Groundwater | place: USA: Utah: Grand County... | reverse complement strand
ACACAAATTTGTCACACACAGGACAGGAAAAATTTACCTCCTTTTTCCGGATGGTCTATACATGTAAGTTTGAACAGAAAATGCTGTTAGTCATAGTTCAAAGGATTCTCTGTAATATTAGAAGAATGTAGTTGAGGCAAACGGTTTTAGAAGCAGAAAATTCATTTGGGAAATGAGAATTTAGAATTTAATACCCGCATAGAAACATGGATGTTAAATTGCTGTAGTTTAAGACAGCTTTTGTCCGATGGTGAAACAAACACATTCTATAGCTTGTCAAGTTTCTTAGGTACAAGTTTTGTTTTCTATTTACTTTTCAGCGCCTTTTAAAGGCATTTTATTCAAGCTGTGCTCAAGGATTAGATTCATTCCTTGTTTAATGAATATTCAGCTGCAGGAAATTTCATATTATAACTTTTACATCTTAACAACGAGTCATATTTTTCTATAATTAAAGTATAGGAATTTAAGAAATGGAGCAATTGATGTGCTTTTTACCTTTTGGTCTACTCATGGGACTGAAATAGTTTCAGAAAAGTCCCAAGGGTCCCATTGTTATGCCCATAGTAACATAATATTGCAAACTCACAATACGATTATAAATATAGATGGATACAGGAAGCCGAAAATCTTATTAATTCATTATTGACTTTCTAGCAAAATTGTGGAATGGAGATTTGCTCACAGGAATTTTTTTGCGTGATTTGGGATTATCAGTGATAATCCCAAACTATGTTTTTTCACCTCACCCTTTAGGGTTTAAAAATGGAACATATGAACCCATCCCATCAAAAGGATCAATATAAACGAGTAGTTTGTAAAGGTTGTTAATATTGTAAGAACTCCCCAAACCATTTGGTATGCATAACTGTTTTCATTATTGTAAACGGGAATTAAATATTGAAATTTGAATTACAAAGCTTGGCTTTAGTTTAGCATAATTTACAGTATATGGATCTGATTATGCAGACTAACTTATCCTTATGCTTAGGGTATGTATTTTTAGACACATGCTATTGCGGGCTGTTTTTGTTGGTCAGTCAGCTCAATTGTTCGTATTTGATGTTGTTACTGCTACACGCCAACAACATAATGCGCTTTTTACTATTTAATGGACAGTGCAAGCTTTTGGCCAAGGTTCTCTTTGATTTTTGACTTGGTTTTACTGGTGCAGGCTTTTGCTGCGAAAATTTTAACATTAACACTCCACATAACACCTAGCACAACTATTTTGACCGTCCTTCTTAATGTAACATGATAGTACATGTGTGAATTTAAATATAATATAATGCATAGAATATAAAGGAAATTATGCTTAGCTAAATAAGCCAAGAATTTGTGTTCACATTTCAATGTAAACAAACTTTGGCTGAACCAAACCACAAGGGTGAAAAAAATTGCCCAAGAATTTTTCTGAGAAGAAAACGTTTTAAAGTATATTTCACGCACGTGAATTGAGCTGAGAAACCTAAACTTGGAAACGCTAACATGTACTAAGTAAGTAATGCAATTTCTCAATCCACCAAATGCTATTGAAATGTGTTCAAGCTGAAAACTACGGAAAGATCATTTTCGCTTGCACTCTACCACTATGTGTAGATAAAAAGTGATGTGAAGTATGAGTATAATCCGCAGCAAATGTATGCTTGCATGAACTCAGGTGGGCACCGAAAAAAGGTTACCCTAAATTGTGCTGACAGGTTAACTTTTTGGGTCCAGCTTAGAACATTGGTGTGTTGAACACGTTTTCGCAATCCAACTATACCAGAAGAATGCATTAGATTCCAGTGTGTACTGGTGTACTTAAACTTTCACGCTACACAAAGTACAAAATGCTAACCAGAATCTACCTATGTGTATCCTTCTATAAGCTAAGGGGATTTAAATGTTTTCTCATCCAAAAAAAAATGTGCTATGTGCGTGGAGGTAAAAAAATCGGATGGAGACTCTGAAAGGACCAAGTGAATCAGAAAGAAGAAATGTCTATGCATGGAAAATTTCACTTACCACTCTTCAGAGTTTTCAGGAGACTAGCCAACCGCTCAAAATGTAGATTAGTTGTAGTTATATCTTGAGAATCTTCAAAAAGACTAGAGGGCTCCACTATCTTCTCAGAAAAATCCCATTTCTCATCCTCTTGTTCCAATTTTTCCCTATAGTATCATTATAATAAAATTTCGTACACAAATGGTTGCAAGTGCATATGCAAATACTTTATTTATCTGTCGATCAAATAAATATCTTTAACCACATATATTTCATGAGTAGCTTCAAGTATGCTTCTAACCAAAATCGGCACTTCAACAAAGGGATTTTAAGGCTCCTCCACATAAGTCTTTAAGCCGTCCTTTGTGCTTGCATTAAAATGTGTGCTACATAGTTAACGCGTTCAAGTTTTCATTCCGGATTTTAAAAAACTACAAACGAGAGGCGTGAATCAATAGCTTCCTCCAATTAGTTTATACAGTTACGCAATGAAATTGTATCTGTGACACATTGGTATTGAGATGTGAAAGAATTGAAGCAAGTCATAAACTATACAATATATACAAGAGCCCACAGTGAATCCATTCTAACTGACAGAACCCTATAATTAATAACTGTGACCGTAGATCGGGAAGCTGGCTAATTTAAATATTCTAGAATCAACAATTCATACAGATGGGAGCGTTCGGTCTGAAGACTGAATCAAAATGGGGTTACAGTTATAACTGCCATGATTTTCAGTTTCAGCTGTTGTTGGTTGGCTTCCCTACTAAAAATAAATGTTTATGTGAGAGCATGGGCAAAGTTTAGTTTGACACGAAAAGCGTGAGATTTTGGTATGCAACTTCTAGCAACTGATTTCACAGTGAATCTGTTTTTAACATTCTGCAAAAGTTGTGCTCACCATGAATATAAATACACTCTAGACGGATTCAAACAAGTACATTAATAATTTAAAAGTTAGTTCAACTACCGTTTGAGCAAGTTGATAAATGTTGGGTTAAACCGATCATGTTAACTTGCAAACGTAGAGTAAATAATTATTTGCTCACTTTACCAATTTGAAAAATTAAAAAAGTATAGTGTGTTTACTAATATAGTTAATCAATTTAAGTACATATGCACGATAAAATTACAAAAGTTAGAAGGGTATATAAAGGTTTTAGTTTAAGTATGACAAATTCATAACAGACTAACTTTTGTAATGTTATCATGCATATGCACTTAAAATAGCTTATGATAGTGTTTACATAGTGTAATTATCTTTATCATAGGATACTTTGAATGAATAAATAAGTGATACATAAAGTGATAAATACTCAATAAAACATGAAAATGAAACAAACTTTTTACAAGACTTACATTAAATGGGTTGCAGTGTTTACATGATCTCCAGATTTCTTGAGTAGAACCAAACTTTCCTCCAATAGATTTTTCTAAAATGGAATAAAATAAAATTTGTGTTAAATCTAGTGCATATGAATGCTTATCAATTCTTCAATTGCACTTGGCATGCAAAAAAACTTTATTGTTTTTGACGTCCCAGTTACGATCCAGTAGTTTACACGTCTTGTCGAAAGCAGATAACTCAGAAGTCAACTTTCTTTTGTAATTGACAACATCCAATCTAATTGGATTTGTTCGACAAAGGTGAGCAAAATGTTGAGCGCTATTCCGCAATACGGAACTAAAAGTTTGTGAAATTGGGAAAGCCACTTATGCCAATAGACAGTGAATTCTCAAATGACAACAATCTTAACAAGTTCCTAAGAAATCTAACCTTTCATCTAGAAAAATATTTGTGAGAGAGTGAATGAAAAGAGCTGATAAGTTGTTTTCAAATGAACACTTCAATTTTCCGTTTGGCTATTTTTCAATTAAAAACTCTGCATTACATTCTATAGGGACTAGTGAATAGCTAAAGTCACTTGAAAGCATCGAATTTTCAGAATGTTTTTACAAGCTTTTTGTTATTACCACTCATACTGACCGTGATTGCGAAAATCCTGGGAAGCACTTAAATTATTCAAAGAGAACGTGCATGTAGAAAAAATTTACATTTTTCATCAATATCTAATACAGCAGCAGCGATAAGAGCAAAACTTTGTCTCTTCCATGAAAATCTGTGAGGAAAATAACTTCCTATGGAACTGGCTGTACACTCGAGATAGGAAATGCAAAAAAAACATCATTACACAGTCCATTTATTACATAGGATGGAATAGAACTCTATGATTATTCTAAAGTGGCTTCCATTACGGCATTCCTACATTTGTTGCATTTCCAACTATGCTTCTATACTACTGCAATATAACTAGCCTGTAGTTAGTTAGTTAGCTATAGCAGCATATTGAACCAACTAACTCAAGTGCCCTACGAGGACTAAAGGGAATGAACACCATGTTGTTATTGACGCGACGACGAGAACACGTATACATAACTCATCCAACTTATAATGTATGAAACGAAGCGACGCATGTATTAGATTAAACTGCCATCACTTGATTATGCACACACCTATGGCTGTCAAGCACACATAATACGGATTTCATTTCCAACTGACGCGTATGTGTGAAAGTCACGTTCACATTGGCATACACAATTTAATTAGAAAACTTTTTTCCCTAATCGATATGAATAACAAACACAAAATGAGCCTACCTCTTACTTGAAAATTCCAGTGGGGATAAAAAAAATGTAAAGTGTAAAGGGTGTAAACTATGCATCGCGTAATTAGATAGACGGGATTTCTATAAGTAAACAAATACTTTGCTTGGGAGTTGAGAGGTTGTGCACAGATACAAATAATTGAATTACTGTTTGTTTCAAATTTAAATGGAAAATTTTTGCTCCAAATTTATTTGGTATTGGTTGTTTTCTCCTGGTTTCCGTGTGAACAAGCTGGTGATGAACAATGTTTTTTTCCATGAAATTGCATTTAAAATCACCCAATTTATTTATTTCTTTGAAATTCCAGTAAACTTATCTATTGCTATAACAATGAGACCACTTTTCTCCCATAAATTCAACAAATGATCAGTTAACTAAAATAACCAACTCACTCACTATTGGAGAGGTCTCATTCAATTTGAAACAGACAGTAGTTTGTTAGTTATAGAGTTGAACCAAATTATATGACATGTTTCCTATTCAGTTGATTACAAATGCAGGAAATAAGCTTCATTTATTACCAAGGAAAAAAGTGATACGGGTGGAATAAGCTTCGTTTATGGAAGTGAAAGTGGGGCTAGGTTGAGAAAAGGAGCTTTCTTTTCAGTCGGGAAATCTTGTATGTGGAGTAAGTAAGTAACTAACAAACTAACTAAACTACTGCATTTGAATGCCACATATAGGGATAGGATGAGTGGGTGTTTTTCACTCATCAGGCGCAAATGTTTTGTGCTAGACGCATTTACTTGGAAATGAAAGCTGGGCAATCCGAGCAGATTCCCTTCAGCTCAGTTACGTGAGAGTGCTATGGTTTCCATTGTATAATATTATTGTAAAACAATTTGAAAACAAATGGTGAATGTGTAATGTAGAATACTTGAAATAATATAATAGAAAAAAATTAAGATCTTCAAAGTGCCTGAAAATAATTTCAATGCCTTCATAGTAAATAGTTAGTTAAGACATAATGTTAGATTTGCTCATTCTTATGAGCGGTGCATGAATTCCAAACCGAAGCAGTACTATAGGTGGGACCATCAATTGGAGACTTTAGGCGCTAGTGTGTGACTGAAAAACTTTTTGATTCCTAGCTCATCAATATTTATCTTCTAGTCTGGCGTCTTTCACATTGCCTTAACGTTTCGGGTGTACACGATTGTTGCAATGCGTTGAGAACGCGTAAAAAGTATTTCGTTTGGGAGCGAGACTTGTCCTAGTTTAAAATAGAACTGTTTATTTCCGAACTTCACGCTTTACAGAACTCATTTTTCAAATTTTATGAATAGTCAGTCGCCGAATAAAAAATGGATGGATTGCAATGAAACTGTCGGCAGTAATCAATAAATTATCTGCCAATTGTGATTTCCGCAGTCATAAATAATTTACTGGCTGGAATATTAAAGTCGCAAGTATTTAAAAATGCATTAGATAGTCAGTCGCTGAATAAATGATGGACCCATGTGAGTAGTATCGTAACGTTAAAATACACTAAAAGATCAATGATTGTCTGTCTACAAATTCAACATTAGTTTCAGTCGCATGAGTACAAAATGTGTCTGTCTCTAAAAGTTGAAACAAATTAAAAATCATTTGTCATATTAAAATCACTTTCCCATCCAACCAGTGGCAACAATATGAGAATGAAATTTCTACAAAGGAAACTTTTTTAAATAACAATGATCCAAAGTTAAAAGTTTACTTTTAATCAGAAAAAGACGCAGGACGAGACAAGGATTGTGAAAATTTTTATGTGCGCCGTTCAAAAACTGGCGACGATAGTGGTTTGGTCTTTTTCTTCCAACGGCCGCGGAAAATCGGTCCTTTTGAGTAAAAATTATCCAAAACATTTATTTTAGAAATTAAATTTTTTAAATTTAGATATTGCAGTAAAAGTTTTAGATTTAATACTGGTGTGCGTCGAGTTTTTTTATCGACAGCAAAGCCGCGTGTTTTTTTTACAAAAAACGCGTTACGGCGGACACGTTTATAGTGAAATTATAAAAACGCAATATGCCGTTAATACGCATTTTACAGCCATTTTTTCATTTAATCTCCATAGCAAATGTTTTTCTTTGCTTTTTTGGGGATTCAACGTCAAATTCATAGATGGTCTGACGAGGCACTTATACGATAACATTATTGATCGAGAAAAAACACAAATAAAGGGTTCCTGTAATAGATAAAATGCGCATTTTTTGCCGTTCCTTTTCAATATCTCCATATGCATATATTTATATGCACATTTAAAATAAAGATCGAAAAAGATGTTGTTTCTCCGACCAATTCTCTAAAAGTCAATGACAGAGACAGGGAGGACTCTTCGTTTTTGTCACATCTTTTGCGTCAGTCGACTGTTACATTAGCCCCATTTATCGGTACTACTAGGATTCTGAATTCTGCACATAATATCAACTGTATATAAATCACCATCACCGGGCAAAATGAGACAAGAGTTTTTCATAGCTCATGCATGCCTAACTAGCCAGACTCGTCGGTTGTATCAAATGGGAATGTGCTGGAAACCATGATATTGATGAGAATACTAATCATTGTCTTGATGATTATCATTTATATGGCTCGAGTAAAACAACAATGAAACAATTTGTTCTCCCAGTCAAATAATTGGTCTACAATATGTTCCTTTCCCATGGTTTGTTCCCCCAGCTAACCAACACGACCTTACACATTCTCTTTTCTAGCATTACACACTCAAATTCTGGCAATTATCGCTCACCAAAGTGAGTGTAGGACTTTTCGCACTCATCATGTGCTAGTGTGTAATTAATTCTCTATAGAACTTGATACGTGTCAAAACCACCATTAGACAATACAGAATTCTGACTACATTAACATTGAACATGTGCTATTTGAAATTTTAGTCCCCTCTGACCTTTTTTCAGTCCAATTCAAGCACGTCTCTCATTTTCCCGACTTTTAATGAATATTCATATCTCTCCGTTCTTAAATATCGGCACAAAAAATTATAAGTCGCTTGAAATAACGATTAATAGCTTGTATTGTGTATTTTCATCTGTAACATGACGTCTAGTAGTAAATTTTAACGAAAACTTGAGACACGAAATACATTCTTGTGCTAAAGTTTTGGCCGACTTTTAGACGCATTAGTTTTGTTAGTCACAATAGCTATTTGCTTGCTCAAAGGGTATGTTTTCTATCATTCCTGGTCGGATGATGCAGATAATAATGTTTACTTTATTAAAGTATGCACACAAAGAGGGATACACTCCCAAAGGGATCATGTATTTGAGTTCCTTTGGGTCTAGTATTGTTGTGTGCATTGAAGCTGTATTTGTATAGCTTTTTTCTACCAAATATACGATAGAGCAAAGTCTAATTGTCCGTTCTTGTATACTGTTCAAAAATATCCCAATTTTTGTATTCAAACCCCCTCCAGCACCGCTTTGTTCCGGTTTCCAAGTCACGCAGGATACAGAGATAAGGTAAGGCAGTTAATTCGAAACTATTAGTTAGTCCATGTACACAAATTTTTAAAAATTAGCTTTTATTAGCTTCCCCTTCAATTTACTTTACGGCGTACGACGACGACTATGTGTTGTAATGCGTATTAAACATTGTGATTGTGTTAGTTGTACGCCGTATACATATACTGAACGTGAGCTCGCTGGATGTTGTAACGTATGGCCATTTTGGGAGTACTATTAGATAGTAGCTTGTATTCCTACCAGTCAATGTAACTATTGATCCGTCTTAATTGTATTAAACTAATTGTAATTAACGTTAACGACCGCATTATTCTTTATCTTACTATAGCATACCACTGACAGCATAGTAAGCACAATGCAAGATAAAACAGACTACAAGATATTCACATCCTTTCATTTGCGTGATTCATTGATGAATAAGTCTTCTGATTGCCTTATTCATCTTGATTTCTCAAAAGTTATTTAGCTCGGTAAGAAAACTCGGTATCGGGAGAAAATCGTCCCCAAGAATCAAGATAACGAAAGCTTGGCGACTCTAACTACTAACTACTAACTACTAACTTACGTATTCGGTTTCCACCAATATAAGGTAGGTTACTTTCAGTTTATGTGACATTATAAAACCTATGGCCCACGGCAAGTAATCATGTATTATTGACTGTTGAAAAAAATATACGTTGAAGGCTATGTTACCATCCATTTTTCCGCACCATGTTTTGTTCGGTAACAAACTATAGTAACCAACAAACACTAATACGCTATGTTTTTCTCCTTGCTTGGTTTCTAGAAGTTAAACAACAATACAAGCAATTGAAAAGTTTGCTGCACTCTAAGTTATTTCCTGTGTGCGGAAATGAAATCACATATTTGTTCACCCAATGAACTCATCTAAGGGCAGCTACAGGACAGTTTTTTTTGTGTACAATTTCCTGGCACAGCAAAGTTATATGAGCGAATGGAATAAGGATTTCTATAAGGAACTAACACATTCTTTTTCTTGGTGGTTTAGCTATAGGTTATTTCAAATGCAGAATCGCAGTTGAGTTGCTCACTTTCTGACTGACTAACTAACTACATATTGTGCGTCTTGAGACTCTTTTTCTGTCTTATTCATTTGTACAGCCGCATAAGAGAAATAAATAGTGTCCATCAACTTTGTTAGTATGTATTCCCATACTGTACCAGGTTTCCTAAGGGTCTCAGATTCTTGAGCGAAAGTTTTGTTCCGTTTTATATGACCGATTGTACTTTTACTCTTGGATGATTTAAGTGGAGGACAATCTGGCTGGATGTATAGTTAACGTTTTTATTAGGTGCATACTATCCTATGGACTTGAAAGTGGGTAAAACTAACTGAAGAAGTGCTGCCCCTAAGGACTTTCTTTCTCCAGTTTGTCGAAACTAATGCAATCATTTTTGTTTTTCCTCTTAACAAAATTTCTTTCTGCTCGAGTATTCTCTTTGAATTGATATGTCAGTGTGTCACAAGTTGTGGAATTTAATTTCTAACTTAATCAAGCATCTTCATTTGTATGAGAAATTCTGCTTTCTTGACTTTGGAAATTAATCAGGGTATACAGTCACAGCATTTTATAGGGTGTTTGAGCTCAAGCTGAACAACTCCAAAGTGAATTTTTTTCAAAACTGCTTTAAAGAATTTCAATTTTTTGTAGAACTCATAAAGCGGTAATTGAAAAATACAGCAACTAATAACTAAAGTGTTTGCAAGACTTGTCCGGTCCGTGAGCGATTATAAACATATCTGCTAGTGGATGCACGCATTTTGGAAGTTATTGTGCAAAAATCTCTGCTATGGCTATTCTCAGCTGTGAACCATCTTCAGAATTTCTTTCCCTTATCTTTTCTCTCATGTGGTCTACAAAAATGTATTTCATACAAGTGAGTAGTAGTGCATCTTAAATATAGTCTCCTGCACTTACTTACGATGCAAAATACATGTCAAAAATATTCTTGGGTTATTGAGAAAATTCACTTTGAATTTCTTCAGTGTGAACTCAATCACCCTATACGTGGTTGGTACAAAGTGAATACTGCTTGTCTCAATGGATTTCCAAGCCTGGAAACTTATGTAATTAGTTGGTTAGTGAGTTAGATAACATTTTTCCTAATTTGGTAAGTAGCATTGCCCACGAGTATCTAAATGCAAAATTTTATTGCACAACTAACTTAACTTCATTTAGCTACATTTCCAACTTTTGTTTTGCGCAATGGAAAAGAGTTGAATTTAACAATCCCATGGTTTTATTGAGATCAAAGACAGTGGCCCATAGGGCGGAACCCACATCAATTGACTTTCAAATTGGCTCGCTAAGCCAGAAAAATGCATTCCAAAGTGATTTGTCATGTTCCAACGATAGGATTTATTCTTTGACAAATAGCTAACAAAATTCATAGAGCCTTGTGCTAGCAGCAAATGCCAACCGCTCAAAAACTTTTGTTCTCCCACAACTGGTAAAATTCACTTCTTCCTTTCACTCCAATATTTCATTTGTAAATATTAACATAGCTTGCCGAATCCTATTGTTAAACCAAGTAACAAGGTATATTTCTCCTCAGTGTGCAAAAAAAATAACTGTTCTGACTAGTACTTCACCCCATGTCATTTCCAGTGTCATTTTGAATCATCATTATTTCATTCTTCTATTTCAGAATCAGAACATGTGTCAACGAGCACCAAAAGCAACATGAAGGAATAATGAAGACTCGAAGGTATATTCCTGCATGTATACATACCCCGTACACCGATTTAAATTTTTTAGAAGAACGATCTTGCTGAGTAAAATACCAATGTATCGAACATTTTCTGATTATTATGATTTGACATTATCTGATTTTTGTCGGAAACGATTGCTTCGCAGTGTAGTTTTTAATTAAACTTCTCTACATCCACACAAAAGTGCATGTTTGCATGTTTAGAATTTAATTTAACAATCGGTTAGGCCGGGAGGATCTGAAGCACAGCTCCCGCTATAAGAAATAAGTTGTTCATTTCTGGGTAGGTATGCTTGTCGTTATGGAATTAAACTATCATTGATTATTTGTTTTGCTATGTTGTCACTGAAATAAACCGGCTTTCAATTCAATTCAATGTTGAAATTTCAAATATACATAATATACGTGATTGACTACTCATTTTGTCAATTTAAATACTGAAGTGCATGCTTAATGCTAGTAGCCATTCTAGTCGCACTATAGTACTTCTAGCGGTAATTTTGTGCCTTTTGTTGCGGTATTTTGTTATATTGCAGCAATATTGCGCTATAGCTAATAACAGCGCTGTCAGAAATAGTCAATCCAAGTTGGCTGTCGAACGAACATGAATCAAATAATGGCCAGGCATTTATTAAGCACAGGAGGCATTTGTACGTAAAAGGTTTCAGATTCCCAAGGCTCCTACATTTCTTCCTTACTTCCGTATGGAAAAGCAAGCCAATATCATCACATCTGTATATCTTTGTATACGAACAAATTTCTCGTTGCCATTTTTGTCCCTTGCAAAATCCTCAAAATTTTCTCCTCGCTTCACACCTTTTTTTCCAAGTTGAAAAATAATATTTACTGACCAACAACTGCTGCTGCTACAATAACTTATAACTATGGCCCTTCTAGCTTTTGTAGCAAATGTGCATTCTTTAATTTTATTAACTAACAAAAAACAAAGGATAACTCAAAGTTGGAGAACGTCAAAAAAACTGAACCCAGCGAACTAATGTATACAAACTTATCTGCCGATATCAATAAAAGTGAAAGATATTCTCATAATGCGATGTTTGTTGTGACTATAGATAGTTAGTTCGTACGACTGGAGGACTAGAGAGACCAAAGTTTGGGTAAAAATGATCACAGTAGTGCAAGGATCGGCTCCTCGATAAAGATGATGGATGAGTTAATGAAAAACTGCTGACTGAGTTGTGCTCTTTCATTGAAACAAGACTAAGATGGATTAGGGAGGAAAAATGGAAGGCAAATGTCCAGTTCCTTTTGTTGTCTCAAAGAATAAATATACCTCTCGGTCTCTGTCTTGCTCACATCTAAGGAACAAACAAAAGACTAATGTCCTGCAGCGGCAGTTTTAGTTCAGGAACAGGTAATGAAATGATATTTTTGTATACAATTGTTTTCCTTTCCCCAGAATTCGTGAGTGAAAAGATTTTTTCCGTGAAGTTTTAATGGAATAAAGCGCCATTGTGCTCCAGTTTACAAATATATGTTATTAGGTAGGGGTAGCTGTAGTGAAAAATTACTACGTCAGTCACGTCCGTTCGTCTGTCCGTTCGTCAATTTGTCTGTCTGTCTATCCATTCGCCCGCAACATAACTCGATGAACGGCTCAACGAACCAAAATGAGATTTTGTATGCGTATACTTGTGGACATTTGTAGTTTGGTGCGTGAAGATTAGCAAAATGCAACGTAGACAACTATTTTTTATAAATTCGGAGGGAAATTCTTTATAACAATTGATATAATGAGGTTAATATGCACTGAAATTTTATAACTATACATTTATAGCTTATTTGGTACCCTAAGTGGCAAGTGCGAAATCGAGTAAAATCTGGGAAATCAGTAAATGGGTAGTTCTATTTTTCTGTGAATTAAACGGGAAAACCCTTTTTGTTTTCCTTTTGTTATCATACGATATAAATTTTAAATTGGTTATTTTTATAAAATTTTAAAAATTCAATAATTAATCTTATGTAACCGTGTGTCGTAATTCGTGTTTTTTTTTGCAATTTTCACGGAAAATTAAAATGTTTTTGCCTACTGATGTTTTCAATAATGCTGATTTTAAATTTGACAGTATAAATATACGCAATTTAATAATGAAACTTAAGAAACCAGATATTTCAGTTTTTATAAAATTTTACTTCAAAGTACCTTTTACTCGCAAATATTATTAATGATGGTGATTTAAAATATGACAACCAAGTTGATATTTGATTTATAAAGGTAAGGTATATCAGTTCTTACAGTATGGCGTGCACCGCAAAAGCGCACAATAGTGGATTTAATTTCTGTCATGAAAGCAGAGTCCGCTTGGTGTACACAGATTTAGAATTTAGAATGCACAATTTTTTTATAGAATTCCTTATGAATTTGAATGTTATAGTTCTCTACAATCCGTGTATCGCCGATAACCCGACCCTACATTCAATAGAAAAGGCAAATGGAAATCCATTTTAATAGTGAATACCAATGGAACGAAGAGGAGCTATTGTTATCGTCAACAAATATGATGGATTCACGCGTTCTTTTATATTCTCATTGTTAAGCGCAGAACGCACTACTGTGGTGTGCATTCAAACCAGTTTTTTAATCACACTCAAACTCAAGTAACTAGAATTCCAGTGCTCTGGATTCTCTGTCAGTCAGTCAATCCCTTTACGTATATAGTCAATTACAAAGACTATTGATTTGTGTAAGTCCATTCGTTTTTATACTTTCCAACTGACAACTTTGAAAACCATGCTCTTCTTTGATTTGACAAATGCAAGCATTAAAGAAATTAAAGGTCATTGGGATAACATGTACAACGCAATTTAGCTTGCTTTTTAAATTCCATTAAACTATGGTTTAATAGAAGGTTTCTATACAAAGATTTAGAAGTAAACGATTTTCTTACATTCAAAAGGCCAATTTTCTATATTTCTGGATATAATAGATTTTTGCATATTTGATACAAATTCAAGCAGAGAATGCGTGTTCTACCTAACACAATTACAGAACTTTCAAATTGGATCGAAAAATATTTTTTTTTTGCTTCAAATCTAAATATTAATTTTATTACTTTCCACTTTTCTTTACCGGTATGAATTATTTATAATCATAGCTCCCATAAAGGTATTCCCTTTTTTGCCAAACTATTTACAGGGTTTAGCAAACAAAGCTCACAATGAGATATTTTACGGGGGTGACGGAGTTGGGAAATGAAAAATAGTTTTTTAGAAATAGTTTAATAGAGTACCTACAACAATTCCTCAAAATATTAGTTCCCCATGCTCAAGGATACATAATCTACGGTAGACGAAACAAATTTGGAAAATTGTTTTTGATTTTCGAAAATAACATTGAAAAAATCTCGAATTTAAGGGTCCCTTAACGTTTTTTCTATTTTGACGGCACGTGTATTTAAATGCATGTAAAAAATACACTTTTTTATGTTGTGAGAGTTAGCAGCCGTAATGTGGTTCTTATTCAAGTACTCAAGCTTCATTTGAGCGATATTTCAATGTACAACTCCGCCACCCAATTTCGGCACCTCATTGTTAGTTTACGAGGCTTATGTATTCCGTTCAATTCCATTGTATGCGTTCATGGCATGAAAACTCATTAGCAATGCCTAAAACCAACGAAATTATTATCCCTGTCTAATACCGAATTCTACTTCTGGGGATCGTCCATCAGATTACTTGGTAGTACACCTATTTACTGCGTGA
>Ga0066648_10001211_pt1 | contig 14609 bp, 8 predicted proteins | sample CryGeyCG12114_NA_FD_59537 | JGI IMG/M metagenome (GOLD analysis project Ga0066648, IMG submission 59537) | Groundwater microbial communities from aquifer - Crystal Geyser CG19_WC_8/21/14_NA | ecosystem: Environmental > Aquatic > Deep subsurface > Groundwater | place: USA: Utah: Grand County... | reverse complement strand
CATGAAGAAGAGATGGCAGAACAAGCGCAAGGCCGCAGGCAAGCCATACGACAAGCCCAACATCGTCATGAACAGTGCTGTCCAAGTCTGCTGGGAGAAAGCCGCCCGGTACTTTGACATCGAGGAGAAGTACGTCTACTGCACCGACAAGAGATATGTCATCGACCCTGAAGAAGCCGTCAACCTCGTCGACGAGAACACCATCGGTATTTGTGCTATCGTTGGCCTCACCTACACCGGCGAGTATGAGGACGTGCAAGAGATTGACAGACTGCTTCGAGAGAGGAATATCGACTGCCCAATCCACGTGGACGCTGCCTCAGGTGGCTTCGTCGCTCCCTTCGTCAACCCCAACCTCAAGTGGGACTTCCAGCTCGAAAAGGTCGTTTCCATCAACGTCTCGGGCCACAAATATGGTATGGTCTACCCCGGCGTTGGTTGGGTGGTCTGGCGATCTCCAGAATATCTTCCTCAGGAGCTCATCTTCAACATCAACTACCTCGGTGCTGATCAGGCTTCCTTCACCCTGAACTTCTCCAAAGGTGCATCTCACGTCATTGCGCAATACTACCAGATGATCAGACTTGGCAAGCATGGCTACCGCTCCATCATGCTCAACTTGACACGTACCGCCGACTATCTTGCACAACAGCTCGAAGCCCTCGGTTTTCTCATCATGTCTCCAGGCCACGGTCGTTCTTTGCCACTCGTCGCCTTCCGCATCAACCCTGATGACCAGTATGGTTTTGATGAATTCGCCATTGCTCATCAGCTCCGGGAACGTGGTTGGGTCGTCCCAGCCTACACCATGGCTCCTCACAGCGAGAAGATGAAAATGATGAGAGTAAGTCGTACTTCAGAAACCCCTTCCCCTCCCTCCTCGACCATGGGAGTACGATTTTTCTAACATCCACCAGGTCGTTGTCCGAGAGGACTTTTCAAAGCAAAGATGCGATTCTCTGGTTGCGGATGTCAAGATGGCTCTGTCCACACTAACGCAGATGGATAAGACTTCGATCGAGAGGTTCAAGAAGCACACTGAGGAACACACGAGAGCTCGGCATGGTCACAAGAAGGGCAAGGCGGCGGATCGCCTTCAAGACAACCACTCCTTGCAGGCGTCGTCTGGTAAGAGCCATCCTATCTGCTAGAGATAAGACGAAAAGTTTGAGCTGGATACGGGTTTTGACCATGATCAATGAAGAATGGGGCAACGAGTCACGAAAAGTCATGCATTCGATGAAATCACTTACCTCCCAACGGACTTCTGTCCACTACTTGGCGTGTGACTTATGACCATCCTCAACTCCAGAAGCTGTTTGTGGGCAGCTAGACTAGCCCCGCCACCTAGCCTTCTAGCATTGCTCGAGACCAAGGATCTGCTTTTTCATCACAAATCAGTCAAACTTCTAACGTCAGTTTGCGCGGCCTTGTCGATCTAAGCACATAGCTGATGATAACCAGCACTATAACCCCTTGCGCACCCTGAGCACTCATCGGTGGTGAAATCCTCGTCAGCTATACACAGCTGTGTGCGCCTCTTTGAAAGTTCCCCGCAATGTGGCTTGCATTTGACGAATGGCGTCTCGATAGCGAAAGCACAGCTCCCGTAGCTGAAAGACGGTAGGAACGCCTCAAGTCTGCGGCCACTGAGAGCTACTGCATACATGCTGACCGATCTGAGAGCTGACTGAAGCGTGTTTGTGACCATGCTTCGCGTAAACCCAGGCCCCAGCCTAGTCTTTCTTGCCCACGAATTCGAGACTCTGATCCAATCTCAGGACGAACACAATTTCCTCCCGTCTGTGGCGAGCCTAGGCTGACAAGCTGAAACAAGAGCCCAGTCAAACATGCTCCTCCCTTGTGGTGATCGAGTCCAGGTTCCCGCCATGTCAGCCGTTCCGCACAGCTGGCATACGAGGCCATGGATGGAATCCATAAGGACACGAAAGTACTGCCTTGCTAGTATAAGAAGCTCATTCTTCTCTCGCAAGCAGCACGGTCGGAAGCAATAGTTAACTCGGCTTCTTTCTCACCTTCACAGACGTTCCTTAGATCAACAAGTCGGACAACGCGCTTGTGCAAAGCAGAACACACCATGTCTTACAAGACTCAACCAGCATTCGTGCACCAAGGTGATTGGGACGCCGAAACCGACAGTCACCCTGTCATGAAGTGGATGCATGAGTATACGAAAGAGTTCGACAAGGTGAGCTAGTACAGCCCCCATGGGTAGCACCCACCAGTCCCTCTCACGATCGACTGCGGGCGCCAAAGTTCAGACTCCTGCTCGGTCACCGTCCTGCCAGCTCGCTGACCACTAAACACCTTTCCACAGGGCGACCACGACGCGATCTGGTCCAGCGGCAAATACCTCACCAGCTCCTTCCAATACTCAAAATCCGACGGCACCACCTACCCACCCGGCAAAGAATCATGGGACCAAGTCAAACAGACCTACGCATTTTTCACAAAATACCACCATGAACCTTACTTCCTCGTCTGCGTGAGTTTTCTCCTCTGCTCCTAGAACACCGTTCCATTTGCACTTCAGACAGTGTCACGAGCCTCTGCCAGTCGAAGCATTAGCGCTAAGATGTACGGTCATGGCATGGCATGAACGTACTGTCTATACATGTCCAGCCCTGCCCACACCTCGCGCGCCGCCTCCCTCTTAGTACCGAGCAATGCCCCCCTGACACGCTCAACCCAACCCGACTCACCTAACACATATCCCACAGTACGAACTCCCCGCCAACGCAGGCTGGGCCATGCTGGGCAACGCCTGGCTCTACTGCAACTTAGCCGGCGACTCCCCAAACAGCGACAGCGGCGTGGCCGACCTCAGCGGCCAGAAATGGCAGATGAGGGTCCCGGCAGGCTTTCACTTCGTCTACAAGAAGCAGGGAGAAGGGGAAGGAGAGATCAGGTTGGAGACTACGTCTATCACGTGCGATAGCGGGCCTGTTGTGGTGGCGCTGTTGCAGAGGGGTGTCATGAAGCCCGGGGATCTGGGGCTCTGAGGTAGATGTCGCTATTAGCCCGTCAGGGTTTGTATGCTCGTACGAGTGTACGTTGAGCGTCCACAGCGAAGGGTTTGATCAGTGGGAGGTGGCCTCGCGAGAGACTATGAAAGTGACTGGAAAACCGTATCGATGAATTAATTATCTGAAGCAGCCGCAATGCCTAGCTGCTTGTCCTCTCACTCATCGTCGTCATCATCGATCACAAATCCACCTCTAGATCTCTGAGTTGCGACGATTTTCGCAGGTACCACATCATCGTCTTCGTCTTCAAGCTCTGAGTCTGAGTCCATCTCCACCTCCACATCCACATCTCTCTGTTTTCCTGAGAGTCTACCCGTTGGCTTGGTCAGAGGTTGTGCTTTTCCCTGTGGAAGCTGCGTCAATACCTGCCATCGCGTCTTGCCATCGTCTTCGTCCGGTGGCGGTGAAGAAGGTGGCGTTTCCTCATCACTCTCTGCCTCACTACTCTGATCACTCCGTCGAGGTTGTGATGACGGCGGAGCACTATTTTCGCCAGCATCCTGCTGATCATCCGCCATGACAACATCTTCGGCTCCGACCTCTGCCTCGATCTCACCACGCAGTCTAGCAACTGTCTTCCTCCTCTTCGCAAGAACGGCTTCGTCCACCTCTTCATCTCCCGCCGCCGCCGCCGCAGCAATCTGCGCTCTGTTGAGCTGAGCATATTTCTTGCGTAACGCCGCCTCTCGTTCGAAGAACGCCCGATCCTTCTCTTCATCACTTTCATCGTCCGAGGCTGCAATAAAGGCTTCGGACTTGTGTTTTCTCCTTCTCGCAAGTGCGGCTTCTTGTCTCTTTCTTCGTCGTTGCTCTTTCGCAGCATCGTCGTCACTATTGTCCAGCTCCTCATCGTCTGATCCTCGCTTGCGCTTCTTGCTTTTGGCCGCCCGCTTGGCCTTGAGTTGTTCGAGTACTGACTTTTTCTGACGAGGATTGTCAGGGAAAAGGAATTCTTCCTCCTCTGGGAGGACCTCGTCACCTTCTGAGTCGTCGATGAAGTTATCTCGTTTTGCTTCTCCATCTTCGCCCACAATTTCTTCGTCATAATGTGAAGCAGGCTGGTCCTTGCGTACTCGACGTAGGAAATCCTCTGGATTGTCGTCTTCGTTCTCTGGCTGCCATTGAGTAGCAGAATACTGCTCGATGCCCGCTTTGCTCTCCTCGAGGTGCGACGCTGCTATGTGGGAAGGAAATATCCACGTTGCATCTGGTGTACCAGACTTGTCGTTGCTTTCCTCTGTCAAGCCGACCAGTCTCATCAGCAGTTTCAGACGAGCGTTTTTGAACATTGCTATTCTAATTTCGTCGTTCTCAGGCGAGATGGAAATGTACGACGGTTGAGCTGCGGGCAAGTCCAGCACCGGCTCTTGTTGGTTAGTATTTTCGTTCTCGGCAGGTACAGCTGCTGCTTCGGCTTCGGTCTTTCGTGCTTCGGCTTCTGCTTCCCATGCAAAGCGCTCATCATAAGCTCTGTTGACTATCCGCTTGACCCAGTCGACCAAGCTATCCTTGTGGTCTCGCAGCAGGATGGTCACGACAACGCCAATCTGCTCCTTGCGACTTCGACCTGCTGAAGCCTTGACTTCCAGCTCAGCTGGCGGTCTTGTGCTCGTTGAGCTTTGCTTGTCGTGTCCGTACTCGAGGTAGTACAATGTGTTTGTGATCTTACTGAAGAGCATCTCCACGACGAGTTCTGGTCTCTGGTCGATCTTCTTGAACATTTTCCGAAACAGTTGCTTCGTAAATTCTTGCCACTCGCCGTACAGCGCATGTTTGTTCGATAGCCCTTCTGGACCCTCGACGATTTTGTAAAGTAAGGCGGTTATATCAACACGGTACAGTAATACCGCTTGTTCTTGCTTGAAGGCGACTCTGTATAGGAAACGATGAATTCGCTTTAACTGCTCAGTTGACAGATCTTTGTAGAATTTCAGTAGGGAGATGAAGGTATCAACCGACGATTGAGTGACAAATTTGGCGGCGAAACGCTTGAAGTCGAATTTTCGTTCTTTGCTGACTTGTACGGTGTCCAGAATGTCCTCTTGTTCAGAGTCGTCATTATCTTCTTGCTCACCGCTCTGTTGATCTGCTGGTTGCTCTTTTTGTTGTGCGTCTTTTCTCTTTCTTCGAGCCTTTCGCTTCGACCGTATCTGCAGATCCACATTTTCTTTCGAGTATCGTTCCAGCATCTTCAGAAAGACGTGAGATAATTCTGTGCAAGCATCAAGATAACCGAGACCTTGATCTTTGTAGTTCTGTAGTATCATACGTATTCGATCGTGGGTCGTCTCCTCGTAAAATATTCGATTTTGAATGTTTTCGGCGATTTCCTGGTCCTCTTCCAGCGTACTTTGAGCCATGTCTTGGACGGTGAGCAGAATTTCTGTGAAACAACGCATGCACGCATTCAAGTCTTGCCACGCCTTCTCGTCCCAAGACATTTGCATGTACCTGTTCAGAGCAATGAATGTCTCCTGGTTCAGCACAGCAGCTACCAGGCCATAGCTTTCGGGGTCGAACTCGGTGACGACTTTGGATGCTTTTGCGTCTTTGTGCTTCCGCTCTCTTCTGACTCGTTCAGCTTTGAGGAACCATGCTACTACGTAGAAGAACTGCCGGTAGTTGACGGGCAGCAGTCGTTCGGCTTCTCGCTCAATGGCTTTCCGCAGGTGAGCGATCAGAGGGTTGAAACCAGAGTCCAGGAATTCTTCAGCGAAGTTCTTCAGCTGCTCTGAAGCTTCGCCGGACAGAGGCTCCTTCTGGTCGAAATCATAGTTGTTGTGATCCAGGTCCTTCCGCCTCTGCATTGGCTTGTTCCATTTTTTGTTGTTGTCCATGTTGAACATGGCAGTTTTGTGGTTCTTGAGGTTGTCCTGGCCGGAAACAGTCTTCATCTGCTTGTCATCACCCTTGACCCATATCATGGTGCCGAACCTGCCATGCCTACTGCCTTCTTTCTTCTTGGCCTCCATATGCATATGCTGTTCAGCTGCCAGGGTTGCTCTGAGATCACTGATTCCCGTCTTGGTCCGCTGTTGTTGATTCATCCAGAGCTTCTCAGCATCAACACCCTTGATCAGGTTGAAAATGATCTCCAGCAGAATGACGTCCATCAAGTTGTAGTCATCGCCCATATTCGAGCACATCGTCAGCAACAGTGCGAAGACATCTTGAGCTCGAAAGGCCTCGATGGTGGCGGACCTCGAGACTTCGGTTTCCAGGCCTTGTGAAGGTAGATTCGGAACTTGTCGGATGGCAGCAATATTGCGAATGAAGTATAGCATGAGCTTGATAATGCCTTCATCTCTCGGAGTCCGCTCGTCTCTTTTCATAGCCAGCGCCGGCAGAGCTATGCGCACGGATTGCCTCAGCACCGCAGTACTTTCCCAGTGCAGGACAGCAGCTTTGTACTTGACTTGTGACTGGAGGATATAGGGCGTGTGTCTGTGGTGATTGGCCGTCATCTCGTCGTGTTCGACAGGCCATGTCAAGGGTACCAACAACTCGAGACAGGCCAGGGCAGTCCTCATCTTGGCCTTTTCGTTCTTTCCATTCTCTTTCCATGTCGACAAGATGGGCAGCAGATCTCCTCGGACCAGGTTTGCCTCGGCCAGACATCTTGCAACGTCCAGACGATTCGTCTTCTCGTCATAAAGCTTGAGCCATCTTTTCAGGTCGCGCAGGACAGCGAGGGCATCGTCGCCGAGGACATAACTGCCGCTTTCGTTGATCCCTGTCCCACCAAGTGCGTTGACAAGACTGTAGACGTATGCTCGGACTTCGGGGTCGATGGTCTTGGACTTGGTGAAAGGGTTGTCGTCCTCCATCTTGGCTCTTCTTCTAGGTCATAGTCTGGCGTATCGGAGGGTCTGTATAGTAGAGGATATGATATGCTGTGGTGAAGATGTCAATGCACTGCAAGAGCATCCCAGTGCTCGAGTGTCGAGAATGTGAAGCACGCGTCTGGCGGACGCGACGCGTTAAGTGTTAGCGCGCTGCCCCACATGCCAGCCTCACTAGCCACAAAGCAGCAAGCTCCAATGCCACGGACCGAGGCTAAGCGCTGCATTAACCAGCGTCATACTCTCGTCTTTCCTGAGGTTCAGAAAATAGTCGGACCTGCAGAGCTAAGCTAGTCCAACTTGCTTACGACGAGGTTCACCAACATCATTCCAGCATGGCTTCGATAGCTCGACTAGCCTCAAGCAGACTCATGGGGTCATCCAGGTCCAGCACGGCATCACAGCGACTCAGCTCCATCTCCAGACAATTCTCGTCGACACCGATGACTGCCGCCGAGATCAGAAAGCTGGGAGTAGTGGGAGCAGGCCAGATGGGTCTGGGTATAGCCCTGGTAGCAGCACAAAGAGCAGAGGTCCCCGTGATAGTGGTGGACAACTCGCAGAAGTCCCTCGACAAGGGCATGGCGTTTGCGGACAAGTTGCTGTCAAAGGATGTATCGAAACAGAGGATATCGCAGGAGATCGCAGATGCCACCAAGAAGAGGCTGACACCCTCTACGAACATGCAAGATTTGTCGGATGTAGACATGGTCATTGAGGCTGTTCCAGAGATCCCAAAGCTCAAGGAAGACATCTTTGCTCAGCTAGCCGAGATCTGCCCAAAGCACGCCATCCTGGCCACCAATACATCCAGCATTAGCATAACCAAGATTGCTGCTGCAACGACCAAAGATCCTACCGACACCTCGGCCTCGAGTCGCGTGGTTTCGACGCATTTCATGAACCCCGTCCCCGTCCAGAAAGGAGTCGAGATCATCTCGGGCTTGCAGACTTCAGAAGAGACGGTACAGACCGCGGTCGCCTTCTGCGAGAAGATGGGCAAGGTTCCATCTGTTTCTGCAGACAAGCCAGGCTTCCTCGCGAATCGCATCCTCATGCCTTACATCAACGAAGCTGTCATCTGCCTCGAGACGGGCGTGGGGAAGAAGGAGGATATTGACAACATCATGAAGAACGGCACAAACGTGCCCATGGGGCCTCTAGCCCTGGCGGATTTTATTGGGTTGGATACTTGTCTAGCCATCATGGAGACCCTACATCAAGGCCTAGGCGACTCCAAGTACAGGCCGAGTCCGCTCCTAAGACAGTACGTGGATGCCGGCTGGCTGGGGAAGAAGAGTGGCAAGGGATTTTATGACTATAAGTCGTGAGACTCTGTCTGTCGGAAAGCAATAGACGAAGAACTTTCTTGGTGTTCGACCTGCTTTTAGGCTTCCCAATCGTGCCCCGGGAATGCTCTTACTTCGAGGCCGAACCTTGCAGTACATTACAGCACGATGACTATGAACGTAGGTGTAGCCAGTAGCACAACATTATTGCGATGCAGACCTATCAGGTTCGACTAGGACGGATGTAGCAAAGTCAGGAGTGGAACAGAATCAGAAGCACTCTTTGCGACGACCCAGTGCGACGTCGTGATACTAGCCGTGGAACTCGAAGTAACCATGTTGCTAGGACATGACATGGTAGGGAACAAGCTTCTAGACCAAGCACGATTAGGTCTGGAGTCTTGCATCAGCCGATCTCGGCTACCCTCACCTGGCAAGGCTCTGGTAACATCCGGTTTACCATTACGCCGAAGCCCCATCGTCGGGGGCTGCCGTACAAGACCTTTCGTCATGATGTGCGGTGCAAAGGACACGCGGAATGGAGACTTCCGATACCTTGGCAAGTACGTCTACTGTACCTCCCTCACTTGCCATGGCCACCTGTCAATACATCGCTGTATCTCTGATCCTCCACGCCATACCGATGTCATACCCCTACGACCCCTCCAACGTGCAAACCATCGACCTCGCATCAGCAAAACCACTTGGCCAAGCTCTCAATATCTGCCGAGTGGCGCGGTAGAGCTTCGGTAGTCACTGGCCGTGCAGCGATCGACCTCCATCATGCGGGCCTCCGCAAAGCTTTTCACGCTTGGCAATCCTGGCTTGGTGCGGAATTGCTTCCCTTCTCGGCTCTAGCTCTTGCTCTCCCCACTACACTACATGCCCGGCTCCAATGAAGCTGTGATGTGGTTCTTCAGCTGGCCACTCACGCAAGCGAGCTGTGGGCGGGAGCTGTAGCTCTGCACCTCACGACGGAAGTAGCAGGGAACAGACCGCACGGGGATTTGGAAGCTTTCGCACCTGACTCGAAAACTTGACTCTACTGCAATGGTTTACATCTGCCGGCGTTCGAGAGCGGCGATGCCACCATCGTTTCATAGCCGATCGACTTCCCGTACGCTGCAAGAGGAGCTCTGAAAACACGCAGGTTCGTCCGATCGAGTCTGACTAGAGCTATAAGACATGCGAGTGCCACGTTTCGCTAACTGGACCTCCTCCTTGGCCCGACATAGCAAGCCATGGCGAGATTTGGTTCCCTAGCAGTAGGCACTGCGACGCTCCTGGCTACACAGGTTGTCGCTCAAGCACAAATCACCAACGATACAGCCTTCTACGGTCAAAGCCCACCGGTGTACCCATCTCCGCAAATACAAGGTTTGGGCGACTGGGCTGCCGCTTACAGTCAAGCACAAGCTTTCGTTGCTCAGCTGACGATTGAGGAGAAGACCAACCTCACAGGAGGCTACGCCGAGGACAACGGCTGTTCTGGTAATATCTATGCCATTGAACGTCTGGGCTTTCCTGGGCTATGCGTGACAGACGCTGGTAACGGAGTTCGAGGGACCGATTTCGTGAACGGCTACGCCAGTGGTATCCATGTGGGAGCTTCATGGAACAAGGGGCTTACTTATCGAAGAGGTGTCGATATGGGAGGCGAGTTCAGAGCAAAAGGTGTGAACCTACAGCTCGGCCCAGTGTAAGTCTTTTGAACGGAGTCCGACACCAACCCGCTAGGACATGACTGACCTTCTTAGGGTTGGACCATTGGGCAGAGTGGCCGAGGGCGGACGAAACTGGGAGGGCTTCAGTAATGACCCGTACTTAGGGGGAAAGTTAGTTGCCCAGCACATCAGGGGTGTCCAGTCAAACGGCGTTGGCACCTGCACGAAGCACTACATCGGAAACGAGCAGGAAACAGACCGCAATCCAACCATAAACTCGGATAATGAGACTGTCGCGTCTGTATCTTCGAACATCGACGATACCACCCTGCACGAGCTTTACCTTTGGCCTTTTGTGGATGCTGTACACGCTGGCACAGTCTCCATCATGTGCTCATACAATCGCCTCAATAACAGCTATGCGTGCCAGAACAGCAAGGCTCTCAACGGTATTCTGAAGACTGAGCTTGGTTTCCAGGGTTACGTCATATCGGATTGGTTCGCTCAGCATTCTGGAGTGGCCTCTGCTGAGGCAGGCCTGGACATGGTAATGCCCAGTGGTCTTGCCTACTGGGGGCCGAATCTCACGGAATCTGTGCAAAATGGTACCATACCTGAAGCACGATTGGACGATATGGCAACACGCATTATGGCCACCTGGTACTACACGAAGCAAGATAACGGCTATCCCGCTCGAGGTGTAGGAATGCCTGCCAGCTTGAATGCGCCTCACGAGGTGGTTGATGCACGCAGCCCGGCTGCGAGACCGGGTCTTCTACAAGCCGCTGTCGAAGGCCATGTTCTTGTGAAGAATGTAAACAACACCCTGCCGTTGCAAAAGCCAAGGCTCCTTACCGTGTACGGCTACGATGCAGTCAACCCTCAGTTCAACACACCAACACCAGGTCTTTCCAGCTGGGCTCTCGGACTTACCTCTTCTGATGTGTACTCTGTTCTTTGCGGCTTCAGCAGCGCGTTCGCACCGTGCACGCCGTTCCTAGGCTATGCAGCCAACGGAACACTCTATACCGGTGGCGGCTCAGGTGCTACCTCACCAGCCTATATCTCTGCCCCGCTTGATGCGATCCAAGCACGAGCCATGCAGGACGGTGATACAGTCGTCTACTGGGATACACAAAACATCAACGCTACCGGCGCGGTCGAAGGAGCGACCGATGCCTGCCTAGTCTTCATCAATGCGGAGGCCTCGGAAGGTGTCGACCGACCGGCTCTGTACGACTCGTACTCTGACAGTTTGGTAACCAACATTGCGGACCAGTGCTCCAACACTATCGTCACTATCCACAACGCCGGCATCCGTCTGGTTGACAACTGGATCGACCATCCAAATGTGACAGCGGTGATATACGCACATCTACCAGGTCAGGATTCCGGGCGTGCTCTGGTCTCCATACTGTATGGTGACGTCTCACCATCTGGCAAGTTGCCCTACACAGTCGCACGCAACGAGTCAGATTACGGAGCAATCCTGTCGCCTGTCGAGACGCCGGAAGAAGGAAGTGAATATGCTCTCTTCCCCCAGGACCCCTTCAACGAGGGTGTCTACATCGACTACCGTGCGTTTGACGCGAAGAACATCACGCCACGTTACGAGTTCGGCTACGGCCTGACATACACGACCTTTGGCTACTCAGATATCAGCATTTCCAAAGTCTCGAATTCCAGGAATATGTCTGCCTACGCAATAGGTGAGATCATACCAGGCGGCCATGCAGATCTCTTTGCCGACGTCGTCACTGTTTCCGCTACCATCACGAATACTGGCTCAGTTGGCGCGGCAGAGATCGCTCAACTATACGTCGGTATCCCAGCCTCTGGCCAACCGGTCCGACAGCTCCGAGGCTTCGAAAAGGTCTTCTTGGCGCCCGGAGCTAGCCAGACTGTGCATTTCTACCTGCAGAGGCGAGACTTGAGTGTTTGGGATGTTGTTGCACAGAAATGGAGAATGATCATTGGTGGACAGTACACTTTCAGCGTTGGTGCCAGCTCAAGAGATTTGCCGTTGACCGGCACCTTGACGCTGTGAAGGCACGACGGCCTGCGTGGTACGGAATCAGTGAAAAAAAGGCTTGTAGCTGAGGAGCCGCCATAGACATAATTATATGGTCAGATGAACTACGATGAGACTGTTTATCATGCCATGCTCTAGCAGAACGCACGTGACGTACTCTGTCGTGCTTCCTAGATAGCATTTGCATAAATCCGTACATCAGGCGCCCTCCCCAGGCACCCACTGGTCGAGACTCATTCGGGCCGCTCATGCACAAGCCGTCCACCAACCCAGACCCGGTTGACGTTTCTATCGTCGCCGTTCCAAACCCATTTGTCCACGCGCTCCTCCCAGTTCTCCCAGCCAAAGATGTCGACCGGACCCTGACCACCGGCCGCGTGCTCGGAACCGTCTACACTGTGCAACTCAATCTCCTGCACATCCCACAACATGCCTTCCTCAAACGCGCCAAGCCGGCCTTCCATCCCAACACATTTCGCGCCGCCAACCGTAGCAAGCCACAGACCCTCCGTGACGCCGATGTTCCACTTCTTGTCGCCTCCATTGACATAGCCCAGTTGCCGCGAGACCAGACACGCATGTCTCACACTGTCCAGCATGCTCACGCTGTACCCGCCCGACACATCCGTGCCGAGACTGACGTCGATGCCCGCATCGAGCAGTTTCCGGACGGGGCAGAAGCCGGATCCAAGCGCGCTGTTGCTGGCGGGACAATGCGAGACCTTGCTTTTCCGGGCGCGGATCGTGCTTATCTCGTCGTCTGAGAGGTGGATGGCGTGCGCGAGGATGGTGCGGTCCGACAGCAGGCCGGCGTGGTCGTAGACGTCGGTGTAGCTTTTGCGCTCGGGGAAGAGGGATTTGACCAGTTCGACCTCGCTCGTGTTCTCGGAGATGTGGGTTTGGATCCGTAGGTGTCGGTCTTGAGCTAGTTGGCCGAGACGCGCGAGCGACTCGGCTTGACACGAGGGGGCGAATCGTGGAGTTATGATTGGGGCGAGGAGGTCGCCCTGTGGATCTAGATGCTGGATGTGCTCGATTGATGCCGTGGTGCTCGCGATGGTTTGATCTGGTGTTTCGTCGCGATAGAAGTCCGGGCAGGTTTCTGGGTGGTCCATGCAGACGCGGCCGATGTAGGCTCGTTGGCCCTTTGTGTGGGCGAGGTCGGCGAGGAGGTTGGTTGCAGGCACGGAAGTGGTGGCGAAGTAGGATGCTGCTGTTGTGCCGTGGGAAAGGGTGCGTGAGATGACTTTGTTGTAGACTGTTTTGGCGCGGGACAGAGGTTCGACTTTTCGTTTCTTGGTTGGATGACCGTTGGTTCCGTCGTCCGAGACCCCGTTGTGCGTTGCTGTTGGCTCGGCGGCTGGACCTTGATCGCCTATGCTTGCTTCGAGCGGGAATGTGTATGTTGTCAGCCAGTCGAGGAGGGTGGATTTGCCGAAGATGCCGACGTTGGGATACTGTGGTGCGTGGATGTGGGTGTCTATGAAGCCAGGGAAGAAGAAGCCGTTCATTGGTGCATATACGACACTAGCATTCTCAGCATTGAACACCTTCGAAGCCTCATCAGAGCTCTTGACTGTCCACGATGTCTTTTCAATCCTGCCACGGCCGTTTGTGCTGCTGACAAGGACGGCACCTTCCCGGATGAGCAGATTATCGGGGCCAGGCGCTGAAATGAAGCGTCCTAGGAATATTACCTGTTCATCCGCCATCGCTGCCATAGTGACTACGAATTTTGTAAAATGCTGGGTCTTTCAAGCCCTGTCTACGCAATGCCCAGTACGCCAGACGCCAAATTGTTCCGCAGTAGAAGCATCAACCTAGGAAAAACGAACACGAAATCCTGCCCTCGCGAGACGATGCTGTCTTATCTAGTGCTCGTACTGTTGTCTTGGTGTAGGAGGCATGATAAGTCTAGAGGGTCCACTATCGTCAGATACGTAGAGGCTGATCGGACAACGTACGTCGGAAACCGCCGAGCCCGGAGTGTTCTTTCTGGGATGCCGATATAGAAGGAGCCAGAGGAGAGCCAAGAGGCCAGGAGGCACCTTCCCTGACAAGGCAAGGGGCAAGGACGGACATTATTATCCGAGCCTTTGCCATTTCAGGAGGCATCAACACGCAGAAAAGGGCGCACGCAGGCCATCAACAGTCGTCAGCGTGATGAGTTCACACTGCTTCTCATGTCCTTGCGCTTGCTGCTTGTCTGGCTGAGACGCATCATCACCATCTCTGCCGTCCTCTCCACCGTCTACCTGTATCTCTATCCAGTAGTCTATGGTTGTGCATTTCCCAGCACCTCTGGTAGTCGCCGCCATGGCTTCGACAACACTCTTGCCCAGCACCGCGGACAGATCGATGACCTCGATACCTCGATAGCACCCTTTCGGCTGTTGGTTCTTGCGGATCCTCAGCTTGAAGGCGACAGCTCTCTACCTGACCCCGACGATGCACTCTGGGCGCGCATAGGTTTCCATTGGACTCGCCTGCGACAGAGCCATCAGCATGAGTTGAAGGACCTGCTTGCCGAAGTGTTGAAAGAGCTGGCATTGGAGGATATTCCGCGTGCTTTCTGGGCCGTACGCAAGACGTTGGATCTCTTCGGCAACGACTACTACCTAGCCCATATCTATCGAACTCTACATTGGTGGACGAAACCGACACATGTCACAGTGCTCGGTGACTTGATCGGCAGCCAATGGGTCAGCGAAGATGAGTTCGCCTGGCGAGGATGG
>Ga0066648_10001210_pt1 | contig 14612 bp, 9 predicted proteins | sample CryGeyCG12114_NA_FD_59537 | JGI IMG/M metagenome (GOLD analysis project Ga0066648, IMG submission 59537) | Groundwater microbial communities from aquifer - Crystal Geyser CG19_WC_8/21/14_NA | ecosystem: Environmental > Aquatic > Deep subsurface > Groundwater | place: USA: Utah: Grand County... | reverse complement strand
TGACGATTGCTGTGTCATGCTCTGGGATCTCGTTAGCAGTGCTACTGGTGGGCTGCCGCAGCCAAACACCGCCGCAGGACAGAGTGGGCAGGCTCAAGGACAAGAAAGAGGCCCATCGGCTGTGTGGGACTGTGCCTTCGAGGTTGGGAATCTCAGCTGGTCACCTGTGAATGGCACGCTGGGCGTGTGTGGCGGGCGAGGGTTGTGGGGTGTATCGATGTGAAAAGCGGTGGGAGAAGTAGTGAATGGATGAGCTGATATGACATGACTGGGATGATCGATGGGCGTGTCAGCAAATTGCGTGACGCCTCGATCAGATGGTTTCCTACAGATAACATGCTCTGTCAAGACTGAAGAGAAGATCGCTCTTCCACAGCGAGATGCCTCCAATATCACGAGGACGCCATAGCTTCGAAACAGACAGACTCCAGCCAATCTGCGCAACATAAAGTTCAACGCCATGCAGTGCCGTACTGTAGAGTTCACCAGCACGGGCGGGGGGTCTGCGGGATACAGCAGGAGGCGAGAGATAGCCGCGGATCTTGCTCGAGCGGTGCTACGGCGAGAGGTAACGTGGGGTGCGATTTCTGATGGCTCGGGCGTGCGGGCTCGCGGTCGGTGTGGTGTGGTGTGGTGAGGAGGGAACGTCTAGAATGTCACGAGGGGAGGCTCGGAGGAGAGCGGGTGCGCGTCTAGAAGTGTGAGATGGACGATTGTTCAATTCACGTGGGAGCGAGCGCTGCGAGGCCGCTGGGTGTGATCTAAAGTATCTATCTCGGCATGTCCTGGAGGACGCCGCGTATTCATCACTCGTACAAGATCATCACTTCTTACATATCCATCATGACGTCCTTCTCGAGCTCACGTAGACCACCAGTCAGCGCAGTCGAGTTGGCCTCCTAAGACGACTCGGGCTCGACGGTGTTTCCCGCGACGATGTTGGCCCATCCGATCAAACGCCAGTGCTTCTCGATTCTTCTCGACAGGGCGACCTTCTCGCCGACTGCCGTGCAGGCCGGGGTGGTCAGCGCCAGCTTGGCGGCGTCGGCCTTGACACCCATGACCTTTGCACCCGTGGCGGTGGAGCCAATGTTGACCATGAGCACTTCGTTCTTGGTCAGCTTGGCGACCTTGTTCAGCTTGCCATCGGCGGTCTTGACGCCCAACAACCTGCGGAGAAGGAAGTAGTTGACCTCGAGCTCGATGTAGATTTCAGGCAACTTCCCTCTGTGGCCGAGGACTTGGCCGACCAATCTGTCAGCACGGCACAGTGTGGGGTCGACTCTGGTTCCGACACCGATCAAGCCACCGGGCACGGCGAACTTCAGATCGTTGTGTTCAGCGAACAGAGTGACGATTCTTGACATGATAGGTCTGCAGATGGTGGCACCGGCGCTGTCCTTGCTGATGATACCTGGGCGGATTTCGATTTCGTCGTTCAGCTTGAGCACACCCGTCAAGATACTGCCACCAGCAACACCACCCTTCAGGTCCTCGATTTCGGCACCCGGCTTGTTGACGTCGAAGGATCGAATGACGATCATGTGAGGGGCAGCGGTGAAGTCTCTTATAGGGACGGGGATCTTTGTGACGAGGAACTCGTTGACAGCATCAATGTTGTAGCGCAGCTGGGCCGAGATGGGAATGATAGGCGAGCCGTCTGCAACGGTGCCCTTGATGAATTTCAGAATCGACTCGTAGTGGGTCTGGGCATCGTTCTGTCGCATGAGGTCGACCTTGTTCTGGAGGATGATGATGTTCTCGAGTTTCATGATCTCGATAGCTGCAAGATGCTCCGAGGTCTGAGGCTGGGGGCAGGTTTCGTTGCCAGCAATGAGGAGGAGGGCGGCGTCCATGACGGCGGCGCCTGAAAGCATAGTGCTCATGAGGATATCGTGGCCGGGGCAGTCGACGAAGCTAGGACATGTGTTAGGGTCAGTGTGGGGGAGGATGCGTGGTAGACTCACGAGACGTGTCTGAGCAGTCTGTATGTACCTTGGCAGCCATCTCTCTCGCAGGGAGGATCGACTTCCTTCTCCGACTTGAAGCTGCGGTAGCATGTCGGTCGCGGGCACTCTGGGTTGTCACATCTGTAGACCTTGGCGTTGGCATAACCAAGTTTGATGGTGATGTTTCGTTCTAATTCGTTCTTGAACCTGACCGTCTGCACACCTGAGATGGCCTTGACCACGGTCGACTTTCCGTGGGCGACATGGCCGATGGTGCCAATGTTGATCGTCGCCTGGCGGGCTATGATCTCTGGCGACAGTGGAGTGAGTTCGTCGACCTTCAGGTCTTTTGGATCTGGTTGTTCTGGCAGGGTCGGCCGCTCGGGTTGCGTCGCAGGCACTCCGCTGTTTCTGAGGATAGATTTGGGCGGCTCGTTGGTCTCTTCAGGGTCTTCGATGTCGTTCTCGTCGCCGGGAGGAGTGCCGGGCTGAGAGAGCTCGTCGTCAGACGGCAGGTCGCCATTGGTAGCCATGTTGGCGGATGGAGGGGTTGTTTCGTAGCGACGTGTACCTTCGATGTGGTTGATCGACCAGTGGTGCAGGTGCAGAGTCGTGGGATGGTAATGGAATTCGAAGCCTGTGATCGCAGCAAATTACGAGTCGCGAGGCGTGGTAGTCACAAGGGCGGATATGTGCTTGGATTCCTACCACTGTTCCTTCCTCAGCGATTCATCCGCGAGCCAAGATTTCTTTTTGACTCATGCCGCTGCTACGCCACAGCTACCATGCTGGCCTCCTTACGCCGCCGTACTAACTTTGGTGCCTAGAGCAGCTCGACACTGGATTCATGCTTGATCACAATGTTGCCAGGTGCAGACGATGGAAGAAGTCTTCTTCATTCTCAGTCATGTATGAAGATCATCCACTTTTAGTGAACGTGCTGCACGCCCTTGAGGTGCTATATAGTCCTATGTGTTTTTGTCCCATTATATGCCGCTAAATTGCCAAGTATACACAAAAACCATCGTAACAGATTCTCTCTCGTGCCCGTCGACATCACAGCTGTGCTCGCCAGCCGAGGGAGTCTCCTGCATCAATGTTCTTCCAATGTCCTTTGTCGACCTGGTCCCAGCCCATCATCACCCCCAATATCCTGCATCCCCTGCTCGAGACTGCACACACTAATCGGTCGCTTTGTGCTAACACTGCTAGATCAAGGAGATATGCTCGCCCGATGTAGTTCCTCAGCTGTATTGCTTCGGCCGTGGGCTCCGTCCGGTAGTCTCGGGACGGATCAAACACTTCTCCCGAACCCGTCCCTAGCAGCTTATGCTCGTACTTGCTGTCTTTCGACGGCAGTGGCGAGTTCAGATGCTTCTGCTTTCGCATGTTTTCCGGTAATCCCAGGTTCCAGAAAGAGTCCTTGAAGAAGCCTTTTTCCCAGCCTAGCCCGCCTTCGCTAAGCTGCTTGTTCGACGTCAGAGAGATGCGCTCTTGCGCACGAATTGCGAGCCCATTCAATTCAGGGTCATGGTACATGTCCGCGTCGTCAGTGGCAAGCATGAAGGTCGAGTTTTGTTTGGAGCTCGATGTGGCTGACAGGTAAGTGGTAGTGGTGCTTTCGACTAGCTTCTGTAAGGCTGCAGCGTACTCGGCCGGTGGAATATACCCTTGCTGATATTGAAATTCGTCGGGGTGCCGGTCGCCCCGGCGGATATGCATTCCTGCGAGGAGGTTAGCCTCGCCCACTTGTCTGCGCAACTGGCTAATCCGGCTATCGACATAAACCTGATCGTGCGGAAGAAGCTTGAAAAGTGTCTCGTAGCCTACTCGCATCATGTCAAACACTTGCTTGTCGGTGAATTTCTCATGGAAAGCTTCGCCAAATGTCCATTGCCAGGTCGCCGACGACACAACCAAATGCTGCGACATGCGGGGACAAGGGACCCGGTGGGTAGGTGGCGGCGGTCGACAGCTCGGTGGCGCTGGCTTCTCGAACAAGGACGAGTATTTGCCATATGCAAAATGAGAATCGTCAATGAAGAAGGCTCGCTTCTCACGTTGTGCAAGACCATAAGATAGCCACAGACCAAGCAGAGACCCGCCTAGGCCGGCATCGGCGGCGTCAAGCACATAAATCATGGACGACTTGCACACGGGGACTTGGCCACCTGGCTTGAAAGAGGGATCGAACGGAATGAGCTCGCTCAGCTGTGCTTGGGCAACGTCGATATAGTTTGGCTCGGGGTCGTAGTATTGGAGATTTCTTCCCTCTTCCTCATCCCCCTTCGTAACGGCAACATGCTTGGCGACCTCGTCGATATGAGAGCAGATATCCTGGTACTCCTTCGCAGGCAGTGGGAAGCCTCGGTTAGCAGGAATGTGGATTGTCCACCTCGATTCTCCTTCTGCATCGGTCACCGCCAGCGGTGATGCGAAGTCGGGTAACTGAGAGTCCTCCACAATCTCGTAGGAATGCCCATTGGCATGCTGGTAGACTTGTTCCACGACTTTCTGCTCAGTCCCTCTGAACCACGATATCAGGTAGAATGTGCCTGTAAGAATGAACAGCCACGTCAGATACCGCAACGTCCTTCTGGTGTTGAGCGCCGGCGGCTTCTTGCCATGTCTGGGCAATATCGAGGGTAAGGCCGGGGAGGGAAGCGGGCTGTGGAGGAGGAATTCCTTGAACGTTGAGTTCTTGGTTGATGACTTGGGAACCTGCAGAAGTTTGGGAGGTTGTGCTCGGCTTGCCAACAACATCCTTCGCTCGGGCATGGAAGACTGAAAATGAACGTGCTGGCTCTTGCTAAAGAATGTAATATGCTTCGTAATGATCGTCAATGTTCGCTCCTCGTTCTCCCTTCTGATGTTGCAAACATTCAAAGGATCGGCCAAGCGCTATGCTAAAGAAAGATGGTAGACGAGAGCACCGGGCTCTGCTTTCTGTGAACGAGAGTAAACGCTGTGTAACGACGACTGGCTGTGAACGCAATACCGGAGATGAGGATCGGAATGACCAGCAGCAAAAGTGAGGAGTTCGAAGACGCAGTCCTCTACCAAGAAACAAAGATCATCGTCGTGCTGTCCAACTCCAACGCCTGCGATCAACACAACTGTTATGGAACGCTGTGCCCATCAGAGGCCGACTTTTCGAGACATCCAGGACCCAGTCACCTCCCGAGCCAATGGCAAACTTTCGGAACGTTGGCCAACGGGATCTCCAACGGAACCTTGTCACGTTAGGCGAGGCGTGGTCTTGCTTGTTTCTGCCTCCTTGAAGGCACGCTTTGCTCGAGAGGAAAAGGTAACAGAGCACACCAGGTTCAACTTGTGCAGCAGTCTAGTCTGCGGTCATTGTACGCTTCATGACCAGCCTTCAAAGTGAGTGCCCTTGAATCCGAAGACCTAAGCAGAACACAAAAACAGCAGCGCTGAGCAGTGTCCAGGAGAAGCTTAGTGAGATCGTGAGACACAGCGGATCTAGATATGCAGTCCAGCTCCGGTTGCGCCGTTGCCATTGGTGCTGATCACACATCTGAAACACGAACTGCCGAGGCTTGGTCCAATCAGCGAGCTCACGCCCTGTACCTGCATTGCGTGGCGTGTCCAGAGTGCCCAGGCGTCGGATAGCGACCTCATAGGTGGATGCAAACAGTAGCACTACTTTTTGCACCAGCAGGAAAGGCCTATTTGACAGACAACAGAAACGCTCTGCATTGGAAGAGAGCTAAGGATTTCAATAGGCCATCACTATACAAATTCTCTCGTCAGAAAACCACGACAGCACCAAATCACCCCCGATGGAGGTCTTCCAATCCGTGCTACTTGGTCCTTGAGTCACGTTGCCTCGAATGGTCCTCCTAAACCTAACAGATGAAATTCCTTGTAGCCGCAGGATGCAATGCAAAGAAATGCCATTAAACACATCTCAAAATTTGAGCATTAATGTCCCTGGTCCCACCCAGGCCTGTAGTTATGCTCTTCCCATGATAGCTCCATGCTAACACTAACATCTTAGTATAAAGTAAAGTATATCGTCATAACGTCGTAAATCTGGAGTTTCGCTCGAACGGCTCCTCCTCGGACAGGGAGAGTTCGCTTTTCATGTTGCAGCGTCGGAATCCTGCGCCACATCGCGTTCTCGAATCGTCGAGATCATCGTATGTGCTGGTGGCATATGCCCTGCCCGATCGCTCGACGCTCTTCTAGAGTGCCGTCGCTGGGTAGATGTGGAGCGGGGTGGTACTCTGACAGACCCCGACTTGCCCTTGACAAGGTGTCCACTTTCCACCTTGTCCTGTATCATTTCATCTAGCATCTTCGACATCTCATCAACCGACTTGCGCTTCTTGTCACCACTATTCTGAGGCGAGAGCAAAGACAGTAGCGTCGCTCCTGCCAAAGGAGCGCCAATTGATTCCGGTGGACTTGCTGGCCTCGCGGGCTCGCTGGCTGTGCGACCAAGTTCGATACCTATGCATTTCCTTGACCTAGGCTGTGAAAATGGGTTTTCTGGTATCGTACTGTCGATCGAACGCTGGCGCACTGCGGAGCGCAGGACTGTCACTGTCTTCTGCAAATCAGCAATGAGGGCGTCCTTCTCTTCAAATTGTCTTTGTACATCGCCTTCTTCTTGCGCAGCTCTGCTGAATCCCATGGATGTGCGTGAATGACTTGACCTTCGTGCTTGCAGTAAACGCTTCTCCAGCGTCGCGATGTATCTATTCTTGTCTTGTAGATCTGCTTGCAATGCCCGATTCTGTGCTTGCAGAGACGCCATACCGTTGCCAAACTGGCTGAGATCTTCATCCTCATCTGCTACAGGCGAGAATGTTGGCGGCGTGCTCATAGAGGCCAACGAGGGGTGCCGGGTTACCGTAGGACCGAGAGTGCCGAGGGTGGAGTGACTGGCCGATGATCTGACAGATCTCGGTGGACCATGGTCTCCAGCAGTGCCCGTCGATAGTCGACCGTGCATACCCAAGGCTGAAGTCATGCCAGAGTTTACACCTGTTGATTTTGAGCATAGGATCAGGCGGTTCAAGTGTTCGATCCGCTCTTTCAACGCTGTCCGGGCAAGCTGCATCTCCAACATCTGCTCTTCATGTCGATGTGCAGCTTCTCTCTCCATCTGCACCTCTGCCGTCTTCTCCTCCTTGGCGTCGGCAGACTTCTTCTGGTGCTCCAACTGGCTTCGCAAGTTGGCAATTTCGCTTCGATACCTCTCGAGTAAACCCGAATTGAAACTTGAGCCAACCTCTTCGACGGCCTTCTTAGCATGACTTACAATGTTGTTCTTTGCTCTGGCTGCAAATTTGAGCGTGTTCAGGGTCTCCATGGTGTGTGTCGTAGTAGCAGTCGATGACCCTGATGAGCCTATCTGGATTGTGCATAGGATCGAAACCAATGAGCTTCCCGAGAGGGCAGGTTGAAGCAGTCTAGTCAGCTTGCTGTCACGATAAGGCAGGTGTTTGCCCTCCTTGTCGAGTGGAGCGCCATTTTTATCCTTGCTTGCCGACAGCTTGGAGATAACAGTGCCGAGGGTGAGCAGAGACTTGTTGATATGTGCACCTTCTTTTTGGCGCTCCCTATCATCTGCTGCTCGCTCTGAACCTGCCAAATCGATCAGACTCAACGTCGAAACCCGTACTCCGCTGGGCAGCATAGCAACTCTCTTGTTTTCCTGCGAATTGCCGCTCGAAACCCGTTCTCGGCTCTCAACCACAATCTGCACAACGGCATGACTCCGGGAGCTGCGCGCGTTCCATTGAGTGCTTCCAGTTCGTCTTGCCATGTCGCCTCGATGTATCACTCTCAACAACTGTGTTGGACTTTGCACAATTTCCTCTTTGAGGGGCGTGGCATACACGCCTCGTCTGCTGTCTTCCCGAAGCTTGATCTCTTCTTGTGGCGCAGAGCTTCCGCTGGTGGGTGCGGCGAGCAGATCATTAATTCTCTCGTTATAAATCTCGAGGTAGCTGACTCGAAGCAGGAACTCGCGCTGCGGAGTTTCCCGGATATATGAGAAGATATCGGTTATAGCCAAAGGGATGACGCCGGGACTCGACGTTATTCCCTGCATAGAGAAGGTCTTTCCAGTGCCGGTCATGCCATAAGCGAAGACAGTTCCGTGATAGCCTTCCATGACTCGGCGTACGAGCCTTTTGGCAGCAGAGTCATAGACTTTGGCATTATCGTCGTAGGTGCCGAATACGTTGTCGTAGAGATAGTCTCCTCCCTCCTTTCCACGATAAGCGATCAGTGAGCGCCTCCCGTCGACCATCCATTCGCCTTCGGCTGTTTCCGAATCCTGCCCGTTGCTGTCGGGCCTCACACGTACACTGACTGTGACATTACCTTTGTGCTCTCTACCCTTCACAATTTTGGGACTTGGGAGCTCATCTAAGACATCCTTGGACCGTCCACGATCCTCGTCGCCTTCTTCGAAAGTGGTAGCACTGGTTGAGTAGGAGCCGTTAGCGGAGGAAGAGCGACTCTGCAGAGGTGAAGGCACACTCGATAGACCATCTGAAGCGCGCTTGTTATCGACAAGAGGGACTGCAGACGACGATATGCCGGCATTCAAGAGTGATGGTGTGTCGGACATCCGATAGACGTTGGAGCCATCGCTGTGCCTAGACGATGTTTTGGGTTTGGGAGCATTGGGAGTGCCAAGTCGGCTAGCTTCAAAGACTCCCTTTCGCGGAATGGTAGGGGATGTAAGGGAGGCAGAAGATGGTGGCCTTGATGTAGCCTGCGGCGGCTGTGGGAACTGTCCAATGCTCACGGTCTTGCGTATCGTCTGCGGCGTAGATACGCTTCTGGCATTTTGTGTGTTCTTCAAGGTTGGCAGTTCGGGCGTCGAGGATCCACCCTGGCTGTTGGGGCTGATAGAGGGTCGAGACGGTGTTCTGAGCTTCGAAGGCCGCTGTGCTTGACTCTTCCTCGTGTACTTCGACTGGGGGACGGGCGGAAGGGCAGAAGTTGGCGGATCGGCAGTCGGCCGCGAAAGGATGGGTAGAGACATATCTGTTCAGCAGGTACCCAGCATCAACCTTGTCGCCGCTGAATTCTCAGGCATCCACCAGCAAAAGCAATTATTAGACTTTCATGCACTGACCGAACTTGCGCAGAGTTCGGGTATTGTCAATTATGCGCGACGTCTGATGCTCTCAATCGCTCCTTCCTCGCGAAATTCTGGGTTGAAGTTGGGTAGGCAGGGCAAATGGGTGGTAGGTGGGTAGAGGCTGCTGCAAGTCGCCGTCTCGTTCAGGGTTGCTAAAAGTGTATAGACTATGCCGGTGACTGGGTTGCCAGTTTAGCGAATCGAGGTTCTATACTGCGGGACTGCACTTCTCGACTCGATGTTGTTGTGCGCAGCGGGCGATATGACGGTCGACATCAACGACACACCGACTGTAGGATGGGCAACGTATGTGTGGAAGACATGGACCTGAAGTTGACTGGCTTGTGATAGTCTTCTGACAGGCCGGGGAATATGTGATCGTGTTGTACCCCAGCACCACAATTGCAAGGGTGGGATGCAGATATTAGCGCAATCACTTCTTCGGCCTCCTTGCAAGTACAAAGTGCTCGAAACGGGCGTGGACAAAGGCGAGAATTTTCCCTTGCTCGAATCTGCTGGTCGACTCTTCTGACGAGCTCGACGACCCGAGGGTAGGAGTACCGATCAGACCGATCAAGACGCTGGCAAACTTTATCGATGGGCCTTGCAGCGTTTGAGCCCGTTGGAGGCGGCGCTGGTGATGGCCCAACTTAGGCCTGATTGGTGGCTGATCTAGCTACTAAATGCCTAGCTCGCGCTTCGGGTGGCCCCTGCTGTTCGCACCTCGTGCTCTGTCGGTGCTTTGAAGAAGCCAGAGCCAAGGCGCTAGAGCTTGATCTTCAGGCGGTCATTCGGCGCAGCCCTGGCAATTTACCAGAGTTACTGTGGCCTCCCCACTGCGGCCCATGATCGTGACGGCAATTTGGTTCCCTTGAGCTCGTGCTGATGCAAGGTTCTGCGACATCAATCAGACCGATTGGATCATTTGCGACAAACAATCACCAAAAAACGCACGTTTTCGTGACCATCAACAAACCCCATGCAGAACAATGCGGTCGAGCATTAAACATTTGATTCATTGGCAGGCATGTCTGATTCGTGGTGTAGATTATGGATGAACCCTTTGAACCTAACACGAACCTCCGCTTGGTTCCGGATAAACGAGTCGATCTTCTTGTCCCAATCAATTCAGAGTTTCGCGAAATGACATTCGAGCAAGGGATCACTCTATACTTTATGTAGATGAGGGCGGTCCACACACAGTACCTACAGGCCCCTCCATGAGAGAAGAAGAAATGAGTCTTACAACGATGCTCTAGAAATTCGGAATATGTCTTTGAGACTGCTGACGACCTACCCTTCCTGTGTTTGATGGAAGTTTCAGCTCGAAATCAGTTGGTCCTCGACACCATTGGTTCAGAAAACCCAAAGAGATGTCACTCGCCGTGTGCCGCGGCTCCATCGATGCAGGAGCTCCCCTGTCCACGGTTCTGTCCCGCGAAACCTTGAGGAAGCCACCATCGAGCGAGCCCCGCCACCTCTGAGGCAAGATATGCTTGTGATTCGAGGCAATACCAAGGTACTTATCACATCACAACGTCTTTTTTCAATAACAGCATGTGGTGTGACTAGCCATCGCGCAAACGGATCACGTGGTCTCATCATCGTCGATGATCGCCAGATGAACAGCTTCGGGAAACTTACGGAAAAGGACGAACGGCCAAAGCTGGAACATGGGAGGCTTCCCATATCTCTAGCGGCAAATGATCCTGGTGAGTCTTCTAAACTGCGACAAAGGCAGAGTGATCGACAAGCTACCAGTACGTAGTCGTTCCTTTCGTCCTGGTCTTCGTAACTCATGCAATACTTACTCGTCAGCCAAAGTCGATTTGAGCTGCCCTACCTGTGCTCTTCACTCCATTCGGCATCGACCTGCATAATGCATGCAACAGTCTAGGCCGTGCGCACACGTGGTTGGCATATCTTGTCTCAGCATTGATCTAAGCTTTTCGGAGATTTATTTACCTTAGCGTTCCCCTTTCTCTTCACTCGGGCTTGGGATTCGTTCGCGCACAACCACATGCAATTTCAGAACGACGATCGTGGCTACCGGCAAAGCGTGGCGGCTTGACATCAAGCTCATGTGTATCGCAAGGTAAAATGTCGTGGCTGATGTACAAAGCAGCCGGTGTTATAGACCCGGTGACCTGGCTATTGGACCATTAGCGGGGGAACCTCACTGGCTGTTCGCTGCTGTATCACCAAGACTTACTGGAGTTGTGGAAAGCGGGACGGAACGTCTGCTCTTGGATGAGCAAATGGTGGGCCGCTCTGACTGAGCGTGAATGCCGCTCGTAGTTGAGAATTGCTGATGGCCTAGTTTCGAAAAAGCTCCCACCACACACCCACAACACCGGAACCGTAGGAGTCCGCTGGCACAGGGAGAGTCATTTTCAGACGGTCAAAAAAGAGGGACAGCACGACAGCGGAAGCATGAATCGGTTTTTCATCATTGTACGGTAGCCATTTCAGCACGGGGCTGCTCGCATAATTGGACTTCAAATGAGTGTTCACCATCACCCTAGTCGAGGGCATATGACGGCGCTAGGAATCAGTGACGTGAAAACACTGGAGAAGTCTAGCTCACCTTGGTGCCGTTTCGGCACAGTCCCGTCGACGAACTCTCTGAACTCCTGCCAAGCAAGGAAATGGCTTCTCACCTGATAGTGTTTCCGCTTGCGAGGGCTCCTGCCATGTAAGACCATCGATGCCACTATCACGCAGTCCGAATGGCAACATTGATCCGACCAATGCGTTACTTCCGCTTCCTGTTTCCAATCTCGGCGAGCGCCGGCCTAGCTGCCGGCCTGCCCGTCTTACCTTGCCATCCACAGTGATACATTGGTAATAAATGAGACCTTCTCCTGTGTTCGCTAGCTTACCGCAGCAAGTCATCACATATTGTATCTAGTTCACAACCAATAGCCAGCAGCTTTCCGTCAGAGCTCTTTCTACCACAGTTGATGCTTTTCTCTAGCCCGTGCTGTTTGCGTTGCCTTTGAAGCAGCTTCGTTCACTAGGGACCTATTGTCAGCTGATGGGCGTGCGATCGTGGAAATGGCCGAGGGATAAGGCATCCGACAGTCCTCTGCATCTGCCACGTGAGAGGCTGCCAGGCTAATTTCATCCGTGGCTTAGGGTTAGCGATGATGCTCTCATTATGTGAGCCTGGGCAGATACCAATGGAACCGAGATCGAATCGCTTATCCGATTAGTAGATGTTGTTCTCTGCAAGCATGGGATCTTGACCACAAGTTTCGAAGGACTGGTGACAGTGAATTTTTTGTACATTGCTTGACAGGCCATAATGCATAGTAGTAGTGTATCTTGCAATGACCTGCGTAGTCTATACATCTTCCATGACCTATCTGGTCATCGGCATCTTCCCGGAGCCAAACCGGGCATGGAACGTTTATAAGCAACCATCACCTCTCTCAGCAACCCCTTATCTAGCTGTGCCAACAGCCTTCCTGTGCTCCGCAACTCCCAACTTGTGCAACGTCTCGGCCCGTCTCCTCTCACCACCAAACACCTTCTGTCCCAACCGATCCTCCCACATCCCCTCCTGAATCTTCACCTGCACCACACCACCATGACTGCCCTTCACAGGCAGCGCGAACGGCCCACTAATGACATGTCCATTGACAAGCTTGTAGTCCTTTGGCTTCTTCAGATCTGTCGTGCTCTGGCCCTGCTCCAGCGCGTAACCATTGCTGCCCCTTGGCACATTGAGTACCAGCTTCGTCATGCCAGGCGTCTGCGTCGCGCTCACGAACGAGCCGCCACTCGTAGCCGGAACCTCGCACACGCGTAGTTCTGCCGTGCCTTCACTGACGTACTTGAAGTCCCCGCCTACACCGTAGTCGCCGTTGCGGAACTTCTGCCGCCAGCGCAGCAGGTAGCGCCTTGTGCGTGCGGGCTCGATGCCTGCGTCTTTGAGTTCTTCTGAAGACATGGTGAAGAGCTTGTCCCAGGACGGGATCTTGGAGGTTTGAGCGGAGAGGCCGCGGCCGATAAGCTTCAGGAAGGTCTCGACGTCGGGGACGAAGGGGGTAGGCTTGGGGACGGAGAGCTTCTTCGTTGGTTTGGCTGATTTGGAGACTGAGCGCTGTTGTTGGAAGTGTTGTTGTTGCCGTAGGCAGGGTGTGCAGACATATCTGGATGCTGACGTTGGTACTTTTGATGGCCTAAGGAGTGTCTGGAAGAGAGGAGATATCGATTTGGAGGTTGCCATGTTGGCTGGATATCGAGGTCGAGGATGCGCTCGCGGAGCACAGCTCCTCTTTGATCACTAGTACGGAACAGCCCTGCTTCGTACTGAAGTTTTCTATCCGACAATCACCTTATGAGTCGCGTCTGCATTCAGTATGAGATGCTGGGCTCATGGAAGCTGAACGAATGATGGACTCACGACGACGCTGTCCCTCGCATGCCCGACGTGTACTTGGAGTGCACTTCAGGAACAAAATGTTGCGGAGCCAAAAGCGGTACCATCCTCAGCACGTGATCTAACACTCCCTGGCACAACGATTCAACGGCGACAATGACATCTCATCCACAAGTGGTATAACGCCAGCGAATAACTAAAGCCTCTTCTTGTCCAGCTTGTCAATTTCTAGGCAATCAGGCGCGATGCAATTATGATATCTGAAGCTCATATCTTCCGATCTGAATTCACGCTACTTTAGATCTCTCAGGAGATCTTGCCGGTAACAGCCTCGAGAAAGTGACATTGTACCGACACCAACCGGCGCCCAACTGTCCTGGAGCATTTGACCACAAATACTCATCAATTGAATCGCAGTCTTCTTTCATTTCCTCGTACAATTACAGACACAATGGCTCCGTCTACAGTGGCGGCGTCGCCGCTGAAACCACTCTCACCTTCAATGCAAAACACTGCATCAGCAAGATCACCGCTGGGTAAAGCGCTTCCTTTGAGGAAGCCATCCATCAAAGAAGCCAAACCGTCTCCGAAAAGGCCCGCCCAGCGCGAACCAGAGCAGTCAGAAACGAAGTCTCACAAGGCCAAGCGTCAAAAACTCGAACCAGATTACGATATGGCTGAGCGGATGAACCGAGATGTCCAGGACAAGTACGTCAAAGGCAAAGAGCTCGGCCAAGGAACCTACGCTGTAGTCTACAAGGGTCACCTCAAGTCAGACCCAAACCACATCGTCGCTATCAAAAGGTTTAAGATAATCCCCGACATGAAACGAGACTTCGGCATTGGCCCCGACACGATCCGTGAAATCAAGTATCTACAAGAACTAGTTCACAACAACATCGTGCGGATGTACGATGTCTATGCCACCAAAGACGAGACGATCAACATGGTCATTGAATACTTCGCATGCGGTAACCTGGAAGAAATGATCCACAGCAAGATGTCCTACGGCCTCGCAGACATCAAAGCCTGGATGGGCATGCTGTGGCGTGCCATCTACTTCTGCCATTCGAATTTCGTACTACACCGAGATTTGAAGCCCGGTAACCTCCTCATCGCAGAAGACGGCGAGCTGAAGATTGCAGAT
>Ga0066648_10001208_pt1 | contig 14625 bp, 10 predicted proteins | sample CryGeyCG12114_NA_FD_59537 | JGI IMG/M metagenome (GOLD analysis project Ga0066648, IMG submission 59537) | Groundwater microbial communities from aquifer - Crystal Geyser CG19_WC_8/21/14_NA | ecosystem: Environmental > Aquatic > Deep subsurface > Groundwater | place: USA: Utah: Grand County... | reverse complement strand
GAACGAGCACGGAAATACATACCTACCGTGCCAACTGAAGTGTTGGCCAAGTTGAATTTAGATGGCGATGGTGACCTTGAAGCAAGAGGCAGAGAAGGAAGTGTGAGCACTCTTGCTAAGGGTTGGAGGTCGAATGGCGGCGCCGATGGAACGTTCTAGGTAAGCTGCTATTACGATGTCTGACGATGATGGAATGAAACTTGCTTTTACGTCCTGTGTCGTCTTTCTGGTGTACCAGCCTGATTCGCGCCCTACATTAATATTGGCAGAGTCTGAAAGTTTTACAAAGATGCCTTCGCAGGTGGTTTCAGCGGCAGGTGGCTTGTTCCTTCCCGGTTCAGCGGCTTGTGAACCCCGATTGAAGGAATGCCGACCCGAGCTATTGCAGGAGGTAGGTACGACTGCAGCTTTTACGGTGTTGTACTTTGGTGTAATGTTGGCACTATCTGTTTACTCCAAACTTCGCACAACATTACTCGTATTCTTCAGCTCGATCGTGCACATCTTGACACATAGTGTACCAAAAACAGATAAGCATATCACCTTGCTGGATTAAGTTTTCTATCTTTTCACCACGTCTATTAGACTATTGCCACAACACATCGAATCATCATTCGACATCAAACCTCACCACACGGCCATGTTACAATTTCTCAGACCGGCCTCAGTCACTTCGTCAGAGGACTCAACAAGCTCGGGAGACACCGATATCACTGCCATCTACCGCGGTGAAAGACCTGATGGCCCACGAGTGTCCCGGCCAGTCAGAGTCAGACACAGAACACCGCCACTGAGACAAAAGATTCAAGATGAGGAAAGTGCACCCGGTTCATCGACCTTCGATGGTGCAGATGAAGACCACTTCTACGATGCACACTTCGCACAACCCGTGCTCGAAGCAGCACATACCGACGAGGAGAGGAGGTGTCTAGCATAGTACGCTATCTACATAACGCGATACATCAAGAACATACTCTTCCGGATACCGTATGACCCAGAAGAAGACACGCCGCTACTGCCAGGCCCAGCCACCATGCGAGACCGCAAGCCTCGGGGTCGTTATGGCTGGTGGCAGCCGAAAACACGTACTTGGAGCAATGTTGTTGGGGAGCGAAGAGCGCTGCTGTCGCCACGTCACTATCAAATCGTCCTTGAGCCTGAGCTTGAGCATCGTGCTGCATGGATTGCCTTTTTTTCAGTCGTGTTCTTTCTAGCCATTATATTGGCTGTTTTGAGTTATTGTTGGGAACTTTAATGGGCAAGCTGATAAGTAGAGCACGTGGCAGGGTCGGAATCATTGAAGCGGTGTGTCACCGACGGAGGAGTGAGATGTCAGAATATGTATCGTGCCTTGGTGCTTTAGGTATTCTTTGGTTCTAGTCTCTCGTCGGCATAAGAATAAGAGATCTATTTGTCGACCACTCACAGTCGCTCGATAGCAATACCGTCCCTCGCAATAACAGTAGACAGAACCGAACGATGGGCAAACCTCCTCAGACTGCGTTCCGACTTCACTCAGTCACGTGCACTGTCATCATCACGACCACAGCCACAGCCATAGCCTGCTCACGGTCCAGTGTGATCTTACTCACTAATCGCCAGGGATGCTCCACTCCGCTCCGCTCTGCTCTACCCTGCTCACCCAGACCAGACCATCATCGCCCACAAAGCGCGCTATTAGTATATCTGCCTGCTCCGTCCTCTTCGATTCTGTACATGAATACCTCAACTCACGAGAACTAATACATCTAGCCCCTGCAACGCTGTCAGCTCGTTGATGTGCGTGTCCCTGATCGGTGTATGGATTTGTAATGATGGGACCGTTGTTGCTGGAGCCGGCCTCCCGCGAAGGACTTCGGGGCTGAGAGATGTGCTTGGGCTGCTGAGCGGTGGAGAGGAGGTGCAGGATCGCTGGCGTTCTGTCGGTGGTGGTGTCGGGGTAGATTAGATGTTCTAGTTGCTCTTCATAACCCTATTCGCTCTTCGGGACCTCTTTGTTCAACTGCGGGGTTGAGCGGTAGTTTACGTCGGTGTCGTAGGAGGTGAGGCGAGTCTTGTTGCTTGGTAGTGGCGAGGTTTGTGGGGGTGAGGTATGCATGCGGTTGGGGTTGTGTGTATCACGGTCCAAAGACAATGCGAGAGCTGGGTGGGTGGCGTTGATTGGTAACCGGTTTGTTCCGCGGCAACTTGTGCTTTGAGTCGAGCAGCCGTTGTGTTTGTTCTGGTGGGCGTTACGCTGCTGTGGACGAACTGGGACAGAGCGGATGTGGTGGAGGTGGTGGGGACAGGCTGATCAGCTATACGGTGCATTTGTAGTTACATCCTATTGGTGGTTGGGGGCGCTCCGTGTCGTCTGGATGTGGTGGGACTGCGCTCATTAGACTGCGTGCAGGTACGTGTCTCGTCACGGTAGACTGTAGTGAGCTTGTTGGTGGCGAGTCTGCTCTTGGTCTCCGTTATAAAGACTAGCCGCTAGCGTGTGCGGCTGATTCCAGATAGGGGATGACATGTTCTTTGAGATCCTTGACCAACCGCGCAACCTTCCTACCGGCACTTCTGGCGTATGGGTCGTTCACCCTCTCCATCCTCTGGGACTTCAAAGAGTAAAACTCTAGAAGTCGCTTGGCAGAATGCAAATATCTGTCGCAGTCAATACGCTTGCTGAGGTCGAACCCGGACTCGATGATTGTATCAAATTTGACCATCGAGAAATGCGGTAGGTCAAGTTCATATTCCCCCGGCGTACGGTTGAGATGTGGAAGAAAAGTGTTGGAGTCCCAAAGCTCAGCTTTCAACAGTGCATCCATCACGTTTCCCCCATCTATGATGGGGGAATTGATGTCCTTGCCCGACGTCAGGAGAACGTTCAGTCGCTTCTGTTGCGTCGTCTTGGAGTGAGCATAGAACGGCGAGCCAACCCAGCACAGCATGATGTCTGCTTCTTGGTGTATCCACCAGATAGATGGAGGGATCTTGACGTTAGCTATGTCGCCTGCATCTCCCATGGAGGCGAGAATCTCGTCGAACGCTGTCGTGTCAGCAGAGGAGATACACAACATCAGAAAGTGCGCGGCCTGGGACATACGTTGGAGAAGGAGAGGTAGCATTTTGCCCGCCGCATGATGCCGCCAAACAACCAGTGGACTAGGCCACGACTCGTCATCACAAATGTATCTAGAAAAAGATGGGCCAGAAAGCACGTATGCGAACAAAAGAGCCCGCTCCTCTTCTGATAGCTGGCCCGGAATCGATCGCATGATAGTAAGGAAAGCGTTTGCATGTCCCATAATGATGAAGTCGAAAAGCTCAGGGTTTCTGTTTCGCACAGTGCTAGGCTCTTGTTTACTCGTACCGAGACAACATGTACGCCATGCGTTTTGAAGCGGCACGCTCCGGTAAATCCATGTCTGTGAAGCCCGCACGAGCCATGCGACGTACTCTGGCTCGTCGAGAACGTCCTGGTGGATAAGACCCACTACCGCGCGAAATACAACACCTGCGGAGAATGGGACAGACGTCCAGGTCTTGCGTCTAGGAAGACGTCTTAGCGCTGCCCTTAAACCCGTGGCATCATTGTTGGACCAATGGTTATTCGCATTAGGAACGAGGATCTTGGCGGACATAATCAGAGTCTCGGCAAAAAAGACAGGACCGAGAAGTCTTTTGACGAGAACTGTACCTAAGCGGTCGGCTATGGACATGAATTCCGTGTCCTGGTGCAGAAATGTCGGCAAGCACTTGTGAACAAGAACAGGTCTTGTGCCATGGTCTTGAGGAACGAATTCAACCAACCCCCGAAGCATTGCATGAATGTAGAGTTTGAAACGCTCTTCGGTAATGTCAGAGCAGAAGTTTTTGGCCGGGTCCAACTTTTGTAGAGTCCTGCTACACAACATCATGAGGTCTTCCGTCTCCAAAGACCTCGATGTACTACACTCCCCAAAGCTCCCATCCCAATGTTCGACCATGAAGAAGATGACTGCTGCTTGTAGTTTCTGCGCAGAATTCAGTCGATGTAGTGTTCGCGCGTAAAAGGCTTCGAGTTCTGGCGGGAAAGTGTTGAGCCGGATGAAAGCATCTTCCAATGGTAAGCCTTGAAGTATAGCACATACAAATTCATCGACGGCAAACCGGGCCCAGAGAAGGACCCCATCCGCGTCACGCTCTATGTTTTGCGCCAAGCTTTGTAGCTTTTGCTGGTTAGTGAACGGCTCGAGTTCCGAGAATGCAGCATAAGTATACGCTCTGATGGTACCAGCGTTGTGCTCCTGCATCGAAAGAGATGCTTTCTGTAGCTTAGACTGGATCTCTGGTTCAGGCCGGCTCGCTAAGCACAATTTCATCTGAGAGCGTTGTTGTAGCTGGAGTATAGTACCCACCAACTTTCGTAAGCAACCCTTGTACTCGTCTAGGCCGTCAATAAAGCCACAGACGTAGCGCTTCTGACTTTGTAGTGAATCACAAAGAAGGTCTATCAGCTCAGCTTCGAGCTCCGGCCAGTCTCCACCTGTGCGGTGGCCACATTTGTCTAGCACATATTGCCCTACGTCACTAGACTTTTCGACGAGCTGGAGAAGCAGCGATCGAAGCATGCCCACTGGTATGTTCGCAATGCCGGTGCCAGCTCTGAAGTCAAAAAAGAAGTAAACAAGCATCGGGGATTCATGAGACCTTGCCAGATGCAACTTTACCCTCTCCGCGCCGACCTCACTATTCACTAGATGGTGTATCAAGGTTGACTTTCCAGAGGCGGGTTTTCCGCTTATCCAGAAGATGCCTTGGTCATTCTCGAGCCAGCTTGGGAAATCCGTCTTCGTCCAGACCCAGTCGAAAGACGCGGGGTCGACATGATCAAGTTGGGCTTTGCGATTGTCCATGGCCTCGTAATACAAGGCCCTCTTCAGCGCTGTGCTGGGGTCCTCCTGTGTCATTGAATGGGGTTGGCCCTGACTGTTGCCATAGAATATATTACTTGTGTACACTTTCACGTCACCAGCCACCATCGACGGGCCATATAACTGGCTTCCAGGACCAGAGTGATACTGTGCATTGCCCATCAGCACGTTCGCATTGCCGCCGATCGCTGATGAGCCATAGATGTTGGCGGGTATGGCAAGCGATCTTTCGAACCCCAATTGCGGCTCAGCTTGGCTCAATACGTCGCTGGATGCGTCGAGCTGGTCGTGTCTCGCGCGCTTGGGGAGCTGATGGTTATGATCGCCGGCGTCTTCTGTGGTATCATCGATAGCTGAGACTCGACTCCTCTTCGAGCTCTCAGGCTGACAGGCTATGTGATGATCCATTCTTCAGTCAAGATTCGGCTGCAAGACTTTGCGCTCGCCAAGCTTGACTCGCGATGAGTGCGGATGAGATACATTGTATCTCTACTGTCAAGAGTTTGGAAGACTGAAATCGGGATCCCAGATCCCCGAGTCCGCGAAGACATGCTCAGCCAATCATTCGCATGACACTCTTGTGACCGTCTGGTGTTCCAACCCTTTGCGACTCGACGTGAAAGCGACGAAGCCAGGGCAGAACAGAGCTTACCCCACTTGTAGTCCGTGGCAAGCGGAGCAGGCTAAGACTTGCTTGAGGCTACTAACGCAGCTCCGATGCGCTAAGGCGATGGGTCTTTTGCGCATAGTACTCCACCTGCTCGGATAGCCACTGGCGCTTTGATAATGCATTTCTCAATTGACAACGAGAGGGTGAATCTACTCCATCAACGGTCATGTCGAAATCCAGAGCTCGACTACCATGCTGGGGCCATGCGCCTCGCGTGCGGTCAGGAGCACTACAAAATCGCACCTTGGCCTCGGTCGCTCCTTCTGCAAGACCATACGATGTCGTCGTTATTGGAGGTGGCCACGCAGGCACAGAAGCATGCGCCGCAGCAGCACGGTCTGGCGCAAGAACAGCCTTGGTCACGCCATCGTTGTCGAATCTAGGAGTATGCTCCTGCAACCCCTCCTTCGGCGGTATAGGGAAGGGCACCATGCTGCGCGAGATCGATGCGCTGGACGGATTGGCAGGGAGAATCATCGACAAAGCTGGTATCCAGTTCCGAGTATTGAACAAGAAAAAAGGCCCTGCCGTCTGGGGGCCTCGAGCACAGATCGATCGAGACCTGTACAAGAAGCATATGAGAGAAGAGATACTGTCTACGCCAGGTCTCAACGTGCTTGAGGGCAAGGTCGCCGATATTATCGTCTCAAGAGAAGGCATATCAGAAGACGACAAAGTGTCCAAGGGCAGGATCACTGGCATCCGTCTCGAAGGCGGCCAAGTCATACCAGCCTCGCACGTCATCATCACAACAGGCACATTCCTTGGCGGCGAGATTCACATCGGTCTCGAAGCCTTTCCCTCGGGGCGCATGGGTGAAGCCGCGACTTTCGGCCTCAGCAAATCTTTACGAGACGCCGGATTCAAATTAGGAAGACTGAAGACCGGTACACCCCCGCGTCTCGACGCTGACACCATCGATTTCTCTGCACTCGAACGGCAGCCAGGCGATTCCCCTCCTCACCCCTTCTCCTACCTAAACGATAGCGTTGACATTGGCGACGAAGGACAGCTATCATGTTGGGCCACATACACAAATGCAGAGTCGCACGCTATTGTCCGAGCGAACCTTGACAAGTCCATACACATTCGCGAGACGGTCCGTGGTCCACGCTACTGCCCCTCGCTGGAGTCGAAGATTATAAGATTCGGACATAAAGACCAGCATATGATTTGGCTGGAACCTGAGGGATTAGAGCCGAACAAGGTTATCTACCCGAATGGTGTGAGCATGACTATTCCTGCCGATGCTCAGTACGCGCTCATGCGCACTGTGAAAGGCCTAGAAAACGTCAAGATGTTGCAGCCAGGTTACGGTGTGGAATATGACTACATCGACCCGAGAAATCTGTTTCCTACACTAGAGACCAAGTTGATCAAGGGTCTTTTCCTCGCTGGTCAGATCAATGGAACCACCGGATACGAGGAGGCTGCGGCTCAGGGTATCGTAGCAGGCATCAACGCAGGCTTGGCGGCCCAGGGAAAGCGACCGTTTACCTTGTCAAGAGCTGAAGCATTCATTGGCATCTTGATCGACGACTTGATTACCAAGGGCGTCAGCGAGCCTTATCGCATGTTTACCACGAGAAGCGAATACCGAATGAGCTGCCGATCTGACAACGCTGACTTGAGACTGACCGAGAAAGGTCGGGATGCTGGTGTGGTTGGCGATAAAAGATGGACTTCTTTCAGACAGAATCAGGACACCATGGCTGAGCTGCAAGGTTTGCTTGAGGAACCGAGAATGGCCACTCAAAAGTGGTTGAACATGGGCTTTAACGTCAGAGTTGACTCGACACACCGCAGTGCCTATGATATGCTGCGGCTCGTTGGGATGGACGTCGACCAAGTGTTTGAGAAAATGGGCAAGCCCAACCTGGCAGACAATTACGATGCGAAGACGAAGATGAGAGTCCAGATCGGGTCAACCTATGCGCCATACATTGCGCAGCAGGAAAAGAGCGCCCGAGCGTTCGAGAAAGACGAGGCTCTCTCGTTACCCGCGGACATAGACTATGATAACGTGTTTGGCCTGAGCATGGGCGAGAAAGAAGTGCTCAAGCTGGTCAGGCCGACCAGTGTTGGTATGGCGAGAAGAATAGAGGGCATCACGCCCGCTGGCGCACTGAGATTGCTCAAATATGTCAGGCGGCCGAAAGCTTCGGTGGAGCAGCAACAATTGTTTGCTTCCACGGATGTGCTTAGAGCGCAGCGCGCTGAGGCGGAGGGTGCGATTGCTGCCGCAACATGAGGATGAGCTTTGTACAGTACATATAATGATGGTGCATAGCGTGGCGTTCACATCGATATCAATGTGTCAAAGAACTGGCGCTTGAGGGCCCATTGAAATATGTATCTGTTCTGCTTGGGTCAGACTTCTATCTTTCCTGCGGAGAATAAGCGCGAACAGTCATTGGTCCGCGATTGACCCCTGACATGTATTTCCCGGATTTTCTAAAATAATACGGTAGCTCCATTGCTTGCTTTTACCTGCCACTCTAGTACTGACGACCATCGTCTCTACGACAAGCTCTACATACCTTTGAGAGGGTTTCGTTTAGCACAGAGCGCGTGCATCTAGCATACGCGTCGCAATCACAGGTGCTGACTTGTCAGAATGTCATGGCACACGCTTCCCGAGTCGTAACGCGTAGCTCGCAACTGTCACAACACCTTCACAGACCTCAACTATCATGGACGACACGGTCGCTGGCAACATGGAACGATACACGCAGATTCCTAACCACCATCTCTGTTGAGAGCTTCAACAAGTCGCCGAAGACTGAGCAGTTTCATGTGAAATGGCATGATCCAAGGACCTTGATCTGGTCACGTGCCAACGGTAGCTGCTCTATCACCTCGCAGTCGTGGTCCCAGAAATGGCATGCCACGCAACGAAGAGACTTTTCGCAAGCGTCGAGAAGGCATGAAGACGCGAAGGATGAACAGAAGAAACAGCCGCCAATGTCAGTATTGACCTTACCGTTCTGATTTAGCTCAGAGCCGCCTTGCATCCAGTTTTACTGACTTTACTTGCAGTCAGCCAGAAAAGCCAACAGATACGCCGGTAGACACAACCAAAACGACAATAGCAGCATCCGCAAAAGCTGTCACTGAGCGCCTCAAGAGCTTGACGCCGCCGGTCCTCAAAGAAAACATCTACACGATCCCGAACCTGCTCACAACAACCAGAATCATCACAGCACCAATAATCTGCTATGCTCTCCTCCATTCTCAACCAGTCCTTGCTTTCAGCCTCTTCGCCTACTCTTCCATTACGGACCTAGTTGATGGCTACCTTGCCCGTCGTTACAAGTCCGGCACGGTCCTAGGCTCGATCTTGGATCCCTTCGCCGACAAGCTTCTGATGACAGTCACCACAGTCTCCTTGTACTCAATCGGGACATTCCCCTGGTGGCTCACTCTCATAATCCTCGGCCGCGATGGTGGCCTCTTGTTGTCCGCACTCTACTTCCGCTGGATCAGCTTGCCTCCCCCACGCACAATGACAAGATACTGGGATTTTAGTCTGCCGAGCGCTGAGGTACGGCCGACAGAGATCAGCAAAATCAATACGCTGTTGCAATTTTTGCTGGTGGCTGACGCGGTGTTGCTGCCCGTGTTGCCTGTTTCATTGGTGGAAGCGTGGAACCTCTGGGGAGTTTTCGAGGGATGGATGGCACTTGTGGCAGGGACAACTGTGTGGAGTGGTCTGAGTTATATCTTCACCAAGGACGCAATCAGATTCATCGGGCAGGAGAAGGTCAAGAAGGACGAGTGACTGGGGGATGCATGGCAAGTGCCTAACTGAGTAATGTATGGTTGCATAAGGCTAGGTGTGCTATTTGTCCAAGGTACTGGTAGTAGCGAACGGCACCGAGCGTTCCAACCATGATTGCCAGGCAGTGGTACGCTCCGGAACATTAGCGTGGCAGGCACAGGACCATACGACAATATTGTGGCAAGTGTTACTGAAGACCTTCCTCAACGATCCTCCTCCTTCGCACCTGCTGCGTGTTTGTCCTTGGCCAAAAAAAAGCCGAACTGATATTGTTTGTTCCGAAGAGAATTTTCTCGGCCGATTCAGTGCCCACTTATTTATGATATAACATTAGCCTTCAATATCACTTTGGCGAATGGAGTCCTACTCAGTGCTCGTTGCGCCCGAGCTGATTGAGATTCTCCTGCATACAGTACACGCATATAGCAGCAACGCTCTTGCGTCGTGTCTCCGGGTCTGCAGACAGTGGCGAGCCATTGGCGAGCTTATCCTGTGGAAACACGTCTATCTGGAGCTCAAGGATATTGAGGCCTTTATCGCCGCTGTACCAAGGGCAGGTCTAAGGCGGATCCAGTCTATGACGCTAGATTTCCACAAATCAATCGTCGCCGAGGACTACGAGACATCGTTGATGACTGTTGCACCCAACTTGCTGTCGCTGTATCTGCTGGTCATGCCCAATCTGGTCTCGTTATCGTGCAGGTTCGCACCTGACGCACCTGGTAAGGACAACTTTCGCGCCGCAGCAAGCTTGCTTCGGAAACTACCACCGACCGTTCGTAACCTAGAGCTTCTCAACTGTCAATCAGCCGAAATCCCATAGTCTGGGACGCTGCACTTGTGCAAGTGGATCGCAGCCAGGCTACCTCAGCTTCGGCGCTTGCGACTCTCGGGTACACGTGTCTGTGCCACGATGTTCACGCTAGTTACGGAAGCCTGCCCTTTGCTCGAAGAGATGATCATCGACAGTAGGACCGGTCTGGTGCCCAACTGTCGCACACATCAACCAGACCCCCAGAGCCCGCTTCGTTACTGCATTTCGAGGCCTTTCGTCGATGCATTCCATAGCAGTCGGATTCGGGGTGGCGACAGGAAGCCGCGGGTAGTCCTTGTAGGACAACGTCTTGTGAATCCGAGAGAGTCCGAGGAGGTTTTCAGTTTCTTTTACACAATCAACTGCGTCGAAGACATTACAACTGTTTATCCTATTGCATCATTCTATTGCAATCGGGGGTTGGGCGATGCAGGTGACCTTCAGTGGGAAACAGACAGTCAACCTCTCAAAGGCAATCAAGTGGAAGATGGTATGTGGATGCGCTACTCGATTCCTTCCAGCGGTCAAGAGGTTGATCTCCTCGATGCCTCGCCGCTGTGGGATTTGTCGGAATCCTAGCTCGGTAGTTTGCTTGAACGTCCAAGTTGGGTTCAACTAGGGCACGGGGCGCGCCTTCCATATGCCCTCCGACGAGGGCACGAATACGGCTGGCCATACACAACGCCGTTGGAAAGTCTCATGGACAATGCAGTCAGGGCTCGCGAGCAACACCCGCGAGGATCGAGACTCTGGTATTGGGAGGATCGTGTTGGACGCAATCTGTTACATGTGCAGACTTACAAAGGGCACGACTTGCCTGAATGTCCCAAGAGAGAACGCCCACTGGAGGAGCTAGATATGGATCCTTGCTGGATACCGATGTTGCAGCTCGAAGGACTCCCAAGTAGTTTCTGAATGGCATGGTAGCTCATTGGAAAAAGCTTCTGGTCTAGGTTGTAGATGCACGTTGGTGCCTTGCTTACGCAAACTTAGGGCATGTTATCAGTCGGGAGGAATCAAGGATATAGCGCTATGATGGTCATAAGGTTCTGCCGTATCATAATCGCGTCACTCAGGAACGCGCTTTACACGCCTTCGTGCCTGCCGTTGCGTTACGCGTGCCTTCTACTCTCAGCTCCGAGCTTAGGAGTGTCCTCGCGAGCTTTCTACTGCGCGGTTGTGTTCTTTTCTGATTGTGTTGCTCTGAGCTGTTGGAGTTGACTGTCCTCGCTAACACATCGCCTGTGACCGCATAAGCACCTTCGACAGCTTGCAACAAGTGGCAGACCGTCATGGCAACAGCAACGTACCGATTTGGTAAGTCCTTTCTCACGTTGCGACCATGTCAGTGGCACAAAGGTTCATACCACGCTTGTCCTCCATAACGTGGTCCACCACACCGGATGAAGGATCTAACAACATGCAGAATGTGCCAAACTGGGCAGAGCGGGCTGTCAAAACAAGGCTTGCAAGGACCAGGGCGTCAAGATAGCCAAAGGTGAACTCCGCTTCGGCACCTTGGTCACCATCAAAGAGCACTCGACCTGGAAATGGAAGCACTGGTTGGTCTCGTCTGAAGCTCATGTCTATGTGGCTAAATGGGTATAGGGGATGTGTTACGCCAAAACAGATTGGCAACATCATTGAGCAGCTTGGTGGCCTCGACGGACTGGACCTCGATAAAGACCTGGACCTTCTTGACGGCTACGATGAGCTGCCAGAGGAGCACCAGGACAAGATCAAATATGCTCTCGAGAACGGCCACGTTAACGACGAGGACTGGAAAGGAGTAAGCTTGCTGCTGTCACGCTTGTTGCTCAGGCTAACATATGTAGGACCCCGAGTTGAACAGACCAGGCCAAAAGGGCATCAACAAAAGAACACCAAAGAAGAAGGCCGGTGATGAGGAGACGGGCGATAGTGCCGCCGAACAGTCTCCATCCAAGCCTAAGAAAGGTGGCCGAAAGAAGAAAGCTGATTCAGATGCCGAAGACGAAAAGCCCGTCCCGGCTAAGAAGAAATCTACCAAGAAGCGTAAGGCAGCTGGTGAAGATGACGAAGTTGATGAAGCTCCACCAAAGAAGAAGGCCACCAAAGCAAAGGGCAAGAAAGCTGTTCCGAAAGAAGAGGAACTGAACTCTGACGAGTCTTCTCCTGGGCCGCCACCGAAGAAGAAGACCGCCAAAGCGAAGACCAAAAAGGCTGCCGTCAAGGACGAAGACCTCGACTCCGATGAGCCTCTGAATCAGCCCCCTCCGAGGAAGGCCCGATCCAAAAAGACCAAGCAAGTTGCCGACGACGACGACGACGAAGACGCCGCACTACCACAAGTCGACGGTGCTGCCGAGCTCGATACGAGCAAAGCCGCCCAGAAAGTACAAGCCAAGAAACGCGGCCGTAAGGCCGCCGTCAAGGAAGAATCCGACGTCGAGGACGAGCCTGCTCCCCAACTAGCAATTAGACCCAGCCGAGGCAGGAAAGTCAAAGCAGAGGCAGCAGCTGACGACGACGAAGACATCCTCGACGATGTGGACAAGAAGAAGCAGAAGAGGAAAGCACGTGGCAAGAAGTAGCTACAGAGTGATCCAGAGACAAGCTATCACAGAGAAGAAAACCGACAACGAGACAGGAGTCATCCACGGCAGAAAACCCGGAGAACGAAGAACCAGCCAAGTAAGAAGACTGAATGGTCTTCGAGCCAGCAGTCGATCCCGTCCGTAGGATATCGACGCCGCGAGCCAGATCAGATCTTCCATCAGATCCATTCATCTTGCTCAATTGTCATGAACCACGAGTCGAGCGAAGACCAAGGAAAGGTCACCTATATCGAGCAAGGCGAAAAAGCATGTACAAGTATAGCGGCTGCAAGGCGGAAAGCGGAGAAGGACAGAGGACGTGTATCAAAGTACCATGTACGATCAACAAAGCTGTAATTGTATCGACCTTCTATTCATATTCATGCTCTTGTGGTATCATAATGCCATTCCATTTCATGCCATGCCATGCCATGCTTGCTTTTTCATCTCGTCCGTTTCAGCGAGGAAAATTCGTTCTATACTCGTTCATCACTCATCAGCCACGACGCTCTCCCTCTTATTCGTCACCGCCACCGCCGGCTCCAAGCCCGCTCGCCCCAACCTGCTTCGAGCTCTTCGCTCCACAGATATCGTCCACCCTCAACAACAGACACGCACTCTCCACGGCCGTCTTGACACTCTGCATCTTGACCGCCTGGGGCTCCCACACGCCCAGCTCGCGCATGTCGATGACGGCGCCACTGTCGCCGTCGACGCCGTAGTTGCTCTTGCCCTCGCTGTGCTTTGCGCGCAGCTGCGTCAGGATGCGGATGGGCGAGGCGCCCGCGTTCTGGATGAGGGTGCGCGGGATGACTTCCATGGCGTCGGCAACGGCGCGGTAGGGCCACTGTGCGACGCCCTCGATCTGCTTGGAGCGCTGGGCGAGGCGCACGGCGACGGCCATTTCGGTGGCGCCGCCGCCGGGCGACAGGCGCGGGTGGAACATGACGTTGCGAGCGACGGCCATGGCGTCGGCGAGGTTGCGCTCGATCTCATTGAGGATGTCCTTGGAGGGCCCACGGAGCAGGATCGTGCATGCTTTGGGATTCTTGCAGCCGGTGATGAAGGTGAAGTATTCGTCGCCGATCTTGGAGATCTCGAAGAGGCCGGCGCCGGTGCCGACGTCGGCTTCGGTAATGTCTTCAGGACGGTTGACAATTGTGGCGCCGACAGCGCGGGCGATACGGTTGTTGTCGGATTTGCGTACACGGCGGAGGGCGGTGACGTTGTGTTTGACGAAGAAGTGCTGGGCGAGGTCGGAGACACCCTTCTCGGTGATGACGAGGTCGGGCTTGAATTGGAGGATGGCGTCGCACATCTTTTTGACTTGTTCTTCTTCTATCTCGAGAATGCGGTTCCACGAGGACTCGTCGGTGATCTCGACGTTGGTTTGGGACTCGCCCTTTTTGTACTCGAGGGTGCAGTCTAGCAGGATGATGCGGGGGTTCACGATCTTGCGGCGCATGGAGGCGTGGGTGATATCTTTGTTTAGCATAACACCGTCGAGGACACGGGAGGATTCGATGCTGTCGCCGGGGATCTTCTCGATACGGGCGTACCGCTTGATATCTATCTCGTGGGGCTTGAGGGTGGGTGTTGTGGTTTGCGTGGGTGCATTCTTGCCCGAAGTGGTAATTGCGCCGTTGGGGGTCGCGTTGCTGATGGCTGCCGCATCTTTGGTCACGGTACGGACAGCGTTCAGGGCGAGGCCGCACATCAACTCGCTGTAGCGGCTGATGGTTTTGGTGCCGATGGCGGCTTCGAGGAGTTGGATCATGGCTTTGTCGTTGTTGGTGTCGACCGGCACACTGATCTCTTCGATGATCTCTAGTGCGTCGTTCAGAGCCTTCTTGAATGCTTGTATTATGACGACGGGGTGAATGTTCCTC
>Ga0066648_10001207_pt1 | contig 14639 bp, 12 predicted proteins | sample CryGeyCG12114_NA_FD_59537 | JGI IMG/M metagenome (GOLD analysis project Ga0066648, IMG submission 59537) | Groundwater microbial communities from aquifer - Crystal Geyser CG19_WC_8/21/14_NA | ecosystem: Environmental > Aquatic > Deep subsurface > Groundwater | place: USA: Utah: Grand County... | reverse complement strand
ATCAAAGAGTTTGGCGCGCCCTAAGAGATTCGAACTCCTGACCCCCAGATTCGTAGTCTGAAGCTATACCATAACGAGAGCGCACGAACTTCCAGACAGATTATCGGCTAACCGGCAGTGAGCTAAGCTCTTTTCAAACTTGTTGTGCCCCGTTAGTATCGCAGCATCACGCTCCCGAACGTACTCGTTTCGATACCCGAGCGTTACCCTGGAGTGTGCACTTGGCAAAGTCCCTGACAGTGAAAACGATCGAAGCAGCAAAGCCGAGTATGATCCGGACCGAAATACCGGACGGTGCCACTCCGGGGCTCTTTCTGATTGTTCAACCAACTGGAGCCAAGAGCTGGGCCTATCGGTATCGCTCCCCTTTAGACGGCCGAACTCGCAAATTGACGATCGGGAAAGCAATGGCGTTCAGCTTGGCGGAGGCGCGCGCTTCCGCCAGAGAGGCCGCCCACATGGTCGCGAAGGGTCAAGATCCAGGAGAGCTAAGGAAGCTGCAGAAGGTGCAAGCGGAAAACACGTCCGACACTCTGGCATTTCTGCTCGATGAATTCATATCGCGCCACGTCGAGAGGAACAATAAAGGCTCAACCGCAAAGGAGGTGAAGCGTCTAATCGCGACCGAACTCCGCCCTGCATGGGGTGACCGAAAAATTGGTACAATCTCGAAAGCAGATGCAGTCCAGATCCTCGACCGCCTTGTGGACCGCGGGGCCGAGATCACGGCGAACCGCACGCTTGCGCTGATTAGGAAGTTCTTCAATTGGGCCATCGAGAGGGGCCTCCTAGAAACGTCGCCAGTCCGAGGCATGAAGGCGCCGACCCCTGAGAAGTCGCGCGAAAGGGTTCTCGGCGACTACGAACTGGACCTCCTTTGGCAAGCCAGTAGTGCATCGGGTATTTTTGGCCAAGCGATACGCACGATGCTACTTACTGGGCAGCGGCGGGGCGAAGTTTCTGGCATGTGCTGGTCAGAACTAGACCTGACCTCGTCGGACTGCAGTTGGTCGATACCTGCGGCCCGGACCAAAAACAGTCGAGCACACATTGTCCCTCTCTCTGCCGCAACGGTTGCTGTTTTGTTAGAGCTACCCCGAATTAAAGGCTCCCCTTTTGTTTTTACGAGTACCGGCGAGGCAATAATTTCTGGTTGGTCGAAGGCGAAACTTGCACTCGACCGTCGAATGCACGCCATCGCACGTGAGAGAGCCTCTCGAAGGGGCCTGGACGCCGAGAAAGTAAGTATTCCTAGCTGGCGTCTCCATGATTTGCGTCGCACGGCAGCCAGCGGAATGGCGCGGTTGGGCCAGCCGGTTCACGTTGTTGAGGCGCTTCTAAACCACAAGAGCGGATCTGTGAGCGGCGTGGCAGCGGTTTACAATCGGTATGACTACGCGGCTGAAAAGCGACGAGCGGCTGATGTTTGGGCGCGTCACCTGGATGCCTGCTGCACCTTTGGCCGTGCCGGTTCCTTGGAGAGCATCTGATGTGGAAGTCAACATACCTCCACCTCTCGGAGGCGCTGGAGATTGTTGCCGAACGGGTGGGACTGCGCCCACCAGAGACAAACCCCGTGAAAAAGGCGTTGCGGGAGAATGCTTTGGGGGGCGAAGCGCGGTTCCGCACCTACGCCGAGGACTTCAGCTCCGGAGTCATAGAATCCGATTGGGAGCCGTTTGATCGCTGGACCGAGCTCAACATCCAGGACGGGCACACACACTTCGGCTGGGGGATGCGGTGGACGAGTGAGGGCGCAATTCGCCTCCTGCGGTCTGACGTGGACAACCTGTTCCCTCCGGAAGAGCCAGAAAATCACGAAGTCTATCGAACACCACCAGCAACCCAGCCGACCAGTGCTCATGAGCCCCAGCAAGCTGAGAGTTACCTGTCCCCTTTCCTAGAACTGATGATCGAGGCAAGCCGTCGGTTTCAGATTTGCCCAGAGCCCCTACGGGGCGCGGAGTGGCTAAAGAAAGAAGTGCTCGTCGAGCATTTCCTAGGACTGGAAATCCCTGGCGTAGGCCCACTTTCCCGGAGCCAAGCCGAAAGCATGGCGACATTCTGTCGTCCACCCAACTTCATGAGGGGCGGAAACAGGCGACAGGACTAATGGCCTAGTCGAGGTACCTGGGAACTCTTCCAAGGTGACCTGGGAACCCTTCCAAGGTCCGTCAGGCAGCACATGAGTGATAAGGATATGCCGTGATGTAACCAGAGAGACACCTTGATGATTTCGTCTGAAACGCTCACGTCGGCAAACCAGTTCAGATATCTTTCAGCAACGCAGGTCCGCAACCGGTTCGGCAACATCTCCGCGATGTGTCTGTGGCGTTGGCTCAACTCTGCCGAATTGAACTTTCCTCGCCCGATTTACGTAAACCGGCGACGCTTCTTCCGAGAGGATGAAATCCTCGCTTGGGAGAGCAGCCGGCGACAAAAGCCCAGAGGATAGCAACCATGCCCTCTGCGCCTATCGACCAACCAAATGCCCCCCTTTTTACCTTTCCGCGGTGCCGCCAGCTTCAGGCACTGGCTGAGCAGGGGCAGCGCTTTGGATTTCGAATTCGTTCGAACGGATACCCAAAGTGCGTGAATTCACGAAAGTCTCTCCCCGGATTTGGACGTCTACAAGGTATCGAGCGCTTCAGCACGACGATGCCCGGTATCTACTCCATTACCTTTTTTCTTCACCCCACCAGAATAGCAGCGGTTGCATGTACCTGCCACCAGGGTACGCCTGCGAAGATCTCTGCTGGCCTAGGGAGCGCTTCCAAAATGCCTTGGGGTTGTTGGTTAACGCCGGACTAGTGCACGTCGACACAGAGTTCGACGTCGTCTTTGTAGATAAATGGTTCAAGTTCAACCCAGCAACCAACGCGAACCACTTCAAGGGAATAACGAAGTCAATTGCAGAATGTCGATCCCTGTCCATTCGCAACATTGCGTTGGAGCAAGCCAACGCAACGGAAGCGTTACGGAAGGAGAGTGCCGAGGAAGAACGTCTGAAGCGCTCTAGCCCCTATTCTGGGGACGGAACGTTTGCGGTTACCTCGGAACTACTGAACACCGGCATGTTCCAAGGGAGGAAAGCCAGGCGTTAGTTGTGAGGGGAACAAAGGGCTGCTTGGCCCTTCTGATAGCATACGGATAGTCCTTGGAAAGGGTCTCGCTAGCCTTTCAAGGCAATTTCTGACCACCGGCCACAGATACTTAGACCATACAAAACCATACCTCCGAGCTCCGCCGCCGCGGAGTGGGTATCGCAGCACCCCGAAGAAAAAGGGGGGGGAAGAAAATGAAAGTACAAAGAAAGGGGGTCAAAAACGACTATCGAGTGAGCTTGCCGCGAGGCTCTGCCTGCAAATGTAGCTAGCGCATTAGGGGATTTTTCACATGCACTGGTTGGGATTCAATACCGCCCAAGACCTGAAGAGGCTGCGTAAGATGGCTGGCTTGTCACAGGCCGAACTTGGAGAGCTTTCTGGTTTCGGCCGACACACAGTGGCCTATCACGAGGCTCGTCTAGGACGGGTTGATGGCTTCGCGCCGGCCACATTCCGAAACACCCTAGAAAGGATGGGCGTCGAAGTTCCAGCCCCGGGTCAGCCGCCTTCAGTTCCCAGTGAAGAACCATGCAAGGCAGTCTGTGGCGCTAAGACCCGGGCAGGCGCCCCATGTCAGGCGAAGCCACTGAGATCAGGGCGCTGCAAGGACCATGGCGGGCTCTCTACTGGCCCCAGCACGGAAGAGGGACGAGCACGCGTCTCCGCTGCGATGCGCGCACGCCATGTGGAACGACGTAAACACAAGCAGCGGATTGACCCGACCACAGAGGCTACCTTCCTGACCGTCCGCCCTTTGCGACGGCTGCATGAAAGCGAGCGTGATCCCGGAACAGATTGGGATTGACTACCCGGCCACTTGGCCCTTACCACGACGAGGGTCTTAAGACGTGCCGGCCTCCGAAGACCAAAAAGCGCGCGCACTCGACCGCGCCGACCGACATTGGCATTTGTTATCTAGCCGGTGCTGCGAGTTTCGAGCATTGCAATGAGAGCTGTTGGACGGGTGCAATGAAGCGGTGGAAGTCGCTTATGAGAACTCTTTGGACGTACTGGAGCGCGTTCGCACCTGCGCACGACCGGCCGATGCGCAGCTCGAGGAGCTCATTATTCCGTTTCGGGTGTTTCTGATTACCGGCGTTGAGCTGGACATACTGAACAGAGTCAGGTTCCTGAATCTCAAAAGGCCTCCATGCTGAACACACGCATTCCCACTCAAGCCGGCTCTCTTGGGCTGGCTGTTAGGCAAGGGTCTTAGAAAATACCGTAATAGCCGAGACCATAAAAAGGCGCGCGCACTACCGGCTTTGCCAAGCAGGCATTCCCAACATACGTGCTTGCGCTTGTGGTGACACATTCGAGCGGAGCACCAGAGGAACACTTTGCGGCTTCATGGCTCGAACTTGTCGCTCCCACTGAATTGTGACCAGCCGACTGCCATCCGGGGTTACGCTCAGGTAACCGCGGATCGTCCACGTAGAATTTGAGAGAGAGGTGACGGGCACGTCGAGCGTTGTCGTGGCGACAGCGACGTTCCTGATGCGCATGGAGCCATTGATGGCATCCTCATGACTGGCGTTCACCGGCTTCTCCTCCAAGTATCTCTCCGATTAGTTTTCCGAAATCGTAGTCGGCCACCCTGGCGTATTCCTCCGGCGTTATGTCGGCCTGGGCCAGTTGGGCCGCCAGTCTCTTCGCGGTAAGCAGGGCATCGATCCATTCGTCGATGGTGTCCTTGGCTGTCAGGTTCCACACGAAGCAGGTCTGAGTCTGAGAGATGCGGTGGATGCGATCCTGCGCCTGCAGGTAGTCGTCCAAGCTGAATGAGCGATCGTAGAAGATCGCGTGATTGGCGATCGTCAGGGTCAAGCCTTCCTTGGCAGCCCCTGGGGTGGCGACCAGGACGCGGATTGCGGGATCCATCTTGAACGCGCCTATAGCCACGTTCCGCTCCACTATGTCCGTGCCTCCATGCACGACGACCGCACCGTGTTCGGCGAGCCGATCCGCCAACCAGTCGGCGTTCTGCACGAAGCTCGTCCACACGATGACCTTGCTGCCGTTGCCCACGGCAGTCGTCACCAGCTCCTGCAGCCTGGAGAACTTCCCTGGCAGGCCCGAATAGCCCTCGTCTATCAGACTTGGGTTGGACGCGATCTGCACCAGGCGAAGCAACCGTTTCAGCGCGGCCTCGGAATCGTCCAGCACCAGTTTCCCATCCGACTGCACCACCGCGTGCAGCTCGGTCCGGACCTTGTCGTACATTGCCCGCTGCGCCGGCTCCAGATCGACCATCAAGTTCTCGACGCGCTTCTCGGGCAGCTCGATGCCGGCGGAGTTCTTGGTCTCCCGTATCGAGAATGCGGAAATGCGCGAGAAGACCGACGACAGCTCGTCTGCGAAATCCTGCTGGGCAGCGGGGGAGCGCCACAGGTCGTTGGTGATGTCGAGCCTGGACTTGAAGTCTTCGAAAGACTTGCCCAGTGCTTTTCCCTGGTCAAGGAAGAACACTTGCGACCAGAGATCGTAGGGTCGGTTGGCGATCGGCGTTCCCGACATAACCACGCGGCGCCCAAAGCCGGGCGCCAATCGATGCAGGGCCTTGCTGAGGTCAGCATCCGGATTCTTGATCTTCTGGGACTCGTCCAGGATCACCCCGACCCTGCGCGTGCGAAGGAAGAGCGCCAGCCGTCTCTCCTCGCTACGGAGGACCTCGTAATGGGCAAGGAACAGGGGAGCGGCCGAGTTGAAGCCGAAGAAGTTCGACGCGTGGTCCTGATTAAGTATCTTGGGTCGCAGGTGGGAATGGGATTTTAGCTCTTCGCGCCAGTTCTCCACTAGCGACAGTTTCGTCACGATTAGCACGGAATCAACGGCATCGGTGCGCAACCACTCCAGCGCGAGGTCGATCCCGATCTTTGTTTTGCCCAACCCCTGCTCATGGAATACGGCGGCGTACGGAAGGGACTTGGCCGCTTCCACCGCCTGCAGCTGGTAGGCAAAGGCCTCGTGGCGTGCCCTCAGGTCTAGGTCGTCGCGCTTCTTCAGGCGAGGCCGATCATCAGGTGCCATCGAGCACCTCGACGAGGACCGACTCGTGCTCGGGGCGCATCAACGAGCGCAGGATGGACGTCGCCCTCACCTTGGACAACGGCGGGACGCAGAGATAGAACCGGGAACTGGCTCGAACGGCCAGATAGTCGAGGAAGGCCGCGATCTGACGATGGGACCTGTCCGTCTGCAGGTCGCCCATCGTCTTTGCCTCGCCGAGGATCTCGAACGTCGCCGGCAGATCACTGGCGAACAGATCCGGCGTGAACCCATTGATCCGCGGAGGGGAATTCCGACCGAAAGACTCGTGATCGGCGAGCACAAGAAGACCGCGCTCGGGCACGTGCACGCGCTTCACGTGTGCGATCAATTGCTGGACCAACCGGGCATGCATCGCTGACTCACCCGTCATCATCCAACTGACCAAGGTTGGACAGCAACGACTTCAGTGCATCGAAGGTGTCGGCCAGGTGTCGAACTACGTCCTCGTCCGGGTTAGCGCGGAGGCGCTGTAACTCCGAGAAGGGCAGGCCCTCTACCTTCTCGCGCAGGGCGAGTGACAGCTGACCCATGGAGGCCGATCGGAGGTCGGCGCCGATGTCGGGCTGTTCGATGGTGTCCAGCGCTGCCTTGAGACCCTTCTTGAGGAAGACCGCCTTGGCATTTTTGTTGCCGAGCACCCGGGGCAGCTGGCGCACGGACGCCAAGCTGCCGATCTTACCGGATTTTATCCAGCCGGCGAAATCGTCCAGGGTGAAGTTGGCGTTGTAGATCGCCGTCTTGACCTTGTTGTTCTGCAATTCCACGAAACCGCTGTAGCGCTGGGTGTCGTAATAGTCCTCGGGACCGTGGAGCCTGCGGAAGTGCTCCTCCATGTCGGCATAGGCGTTGATCGACTTCTGGACGTCGCGGCGGTCCCCACCGCAGAGATCAACCAGTCGATCCAACGGCATCATATGCTTGTAGTGCAGTTCCCACTGGTACTTCGCCTTCGAGTAGGCATCCCAGGAACGGGGTCCTACCAAGTGCGCCTGAAGCCTGATCGCATCCAGACCGTCCGCCTCGAGAAGATCGTGCACGATTGCCGGTATCGTGCTCCAGTCGCCAGGCACGCCGTCGCTGTGGAACTGGCGATAGATGTAGAGTCGCGTGTTGCCCTCGATGCAGACCTTCCTCCCGTCCGCGCCGCGGTTCACGATGATTGGCTGGATGATTCCACGGTTTGCAAGGATCGAATTCCGCAACCTGTCCGGACTGATGGCACCCTTGCTGTCGTCGCCGTTGTCTCCCGCCACGTCCAGCGCCAGCGCTATCCGGTCGTCGGTGATTTCGCCTTCGTAGTGCTCGAGGAAACGCCGTATTCGAGGATTTCCTCTATCGAGCTCCACCTCGTGTATTGGCAAGTCCTGCTGGACCCCCGCCATCGCTGCTCCCTCCGGTAACAGTAATTATCCCCCAGTATATCCAGTGCAACGGCAACTTAAGCAATGCTGGGCATGGAAAACCCCGCGGCTTTCCTCCCAGAGTGCACTGCCTAATCGGCCGTTAGCCCCATGGGGCGAAGGACGTGCATTCCCGCGGTGCACTTTGGGTCGGCGGCATAAAAGCAGAAAGCGCTGTCTACCTGACAGAGCGGGAGCCGGAAAAGCCGGAATGGGGATCATATCGACAACTTGCCAAGCGCAGTGGTACTAATCCATAATAGAATTTGCAGTGCAGGAGTGCAAATCGGTGACCAGCACGAAGATCGTGGATTGCATAAAGGGAGTATCGGCCGGAAGACCGGTTATCCTCGGGTTCATGGCCGCCAGCGACCTGTGCGCGATCAGCTTCGCCGACGTCCTCGACGAGGCTGCGGGTACCGGCTACCAGCGCCGGCTCAACTCTCGTCACAGCCTCGACTTCCGTCGCTACATCAAGACGGAGTCCAGCACCACCATTCCGCTCACCTTCAATATTCGTCCGGGCGATCGCCAGGCCTGGTCCATCGAGGAGTTGGGCGACGGTCGTGCCCGTCTGGTCTTCGACCCCGATGGCGGCAAGCTGATGGCCCAGGTCGATTGCCAGCACCGGCTGGGCCACTTGGCCGACCTCGACGTGATCCTGCCCTTCATGTCTTTCATCGGGCTCTCGGTGCGAGAGGAATCCGAAGTCTTCAACGTCATCAACAGCAAGGCGAAGGGCCTCAGCACCAGCCTTCTCGATTTTCACGATGCAAGCCTGGCCGCGGACCTCGGCCGAGAACGGCCTGAACTCTACATCGCGATGCTGCTGAGGAACGAGACCGCCTCCCCTTGGTACCAGCAGCTCGACCTGGGCGGGGCAGCGACCTCCGGCATGGAGCGGCGGGCCTCGCTTCGCACCGTCCAGAAGGCCGTTCGACGGTTCCTCTTGCGGAGCAAGCTCCTCAAGACGATGGACATCGATCAGGTCGCCAGGATCGTGCTCAATTTCTGGTCTGCCGTTGCCTTCGTGCTGAACGAAGAATGGTCCAAGCCCCGCAAGCACATGATCAACAAGGGCGTCGGGGTCTACGCCTTGATGGATATCGCGGTCGACCTGGTGCTCGAGGGAGAAGGTCGTGCGCTGGATGTTCGCTACTTCTCCGCGCAGCTGGCGGACTTCGCAACGGACTTCGACTGGTCGTCAACCGGGTTCCTGCGCGGGTTGGGAGGCGAGAGCGGAGTGCGCGAAGCGGTGGCCCAGATCAGGCGAGCGAGGATGCAGAGCAACTCGAAGGCGGTGGCCTATGGCTGATCGGAACATCTTGCTGATCGAGCCGGGCTACAAGAACAAGTACCCACCTCTGGGATTGATGAAGATTGCGCAGTACCACGGACCACTGGGAAAGCGCGACAACGTGCGCTTTGTCAAGGGATGCGACCGCTCGATCATGAGTCAGGGATGGGACCGCATCTACGTCACCACCCTCTTCAGCTTCGAATACCAGAAAATCACTGAAGCCATAGACTTCGCGCTGGAAGTGGTGAACGGCCAGTCCGAGAAGGTCTTCGTCGGCGGCATCGCTGCTTCGCTCATGCACGAGCGTTTCCAGTCCGAGCCGCGCTGGCACGGCATCCGCTTCATCAAGGGCCTTCTCAGCGGAGCGCCGGCGGCATCGCTCCAGCTCGACGACTTCTCCGAGGAGCTCTACAGCGACGACATGGCGGGCAAGCCCATCGAGGACCTCGTCCCCGATTACTCCATCCTGGATCAGGTTGAATACCGCTACCCGGTCCACGATGCCTATTTCGCCTATTGCTCGCGCGGCTGCATCCGCAAGTGCCACTTCTGCGGCGTTCCCAAGCTCGAAGGCGCGCAGCGCGACACTGAGTCTCTGACGCACCTGGTGAAGACCATCGACGAGCTCTACGGTCCAAAGAAGGACCTGATCCTGATGGACAACAACGTGGTGGCGTCCCCTCGTTTTAAGGAGATCATCGCCGAGATCCGAGATCTCGGCTTCGTGCCGGGGGCCAAGCTGACCAGACCGGGCATGCGACCCGTGCAGCGACGGGTCGATTTCAATCAAGGCGTGGACGCGCGCATCCTGTGCAAAGATCCGATGTACCTTAGGGAGCTCTCCTCCATCTGCCTGAAGCCGCTGCGCATCGCATTCGACCACCTCGGGGTGAAGAAGCCCTACGAGCAGGCGGTTCGCTACGCTGCGGAGTTCGGACTCGCCGAGCTCTCCAACTACATGCTGTACAACTTCCACGACGACCCCGCCGACCTCTTCGAGAGAATGCGTCTCAATGTCACCCTGAACGAGGAGCTCGGCGTCCGCATCTGGTCCTTCCCCATGCGCTACCAGCCCACAGACCGACCGGACCGCGGACATGTGGGCGCGAAGTGGACGCGCTATCAGTTGCGCTCCATGCAGATCGTCCTGCAGGCGACGCACGGCATCGTCAGCGGCGAGCCGCACTACTTCAAGCGCGCCTTCGGCGACACATACGACCACTTCGAGCGAATCCTGGCCATGCCCCACGACTTCATCTTCAATCGCGATTGGTACGAGTTCGTGGACAAGTCGGGAAGACTCCACGATTACCGCGAAGCGAGCCGGCGTCTTACGGCTGCTGAGCGTCAGGAAGCCATGTCGCTGCTGTCCTCCTGCGACCCCCGCAACTTTCATGGTCTTCCGGAACAGGCTTCTTCACGAAATCTGTCGCAGGTGCTGCAGTTCCACGTCCCCGCGAGCAAGGACGAACTGCTGCAGATATGGAGCGAGCGCAAGGCTGTGGAACTGGGGCGCAAGGTCCCGCTGGTGCCCGACGACGAGCGCGTCGAGGACGCCGGGCTGGAGTTCGAGGAGTACGCGGAGGGCGGCAAGGCAATGGAGGGTGAGGCGGCATGAGCGTGCAAGCCAGACTTGTGCGGGAGAAGATCGCCGCCGGCCCAGCGCCGGAACTTAGGGCGGTCGACGCGAACGACATCGTGATCGGCAAGGACGTGCTGGAGCTTCTTTCGAGCGCGATGTACGTCGATCCGATGTCGGTGTGCCGGGAGTACGTCCAGAATGCCGCGGACGCAATCGACGAGGCCCGGAAGCTCGGGCTGCTGGCCGAGGACGAGCTGGGACGGGTCGATGTCGACCTGGATCCTACGACTCGTTCCGTGTCCATCCGTGACAACGGCGGAGGCATCGCCTGGCCCGACTTCGTACGACGTCTGACGACGCTCGGCGCCAGCACCAAGCGCGGTGCCCAGGCCCGCGGCTTCCGGGGGGTCGGACGCCTGGCGGGACTGGGCTACGCCCAAGAGCTCGTGTTCCGCTCGAGGGCCGCCGGCGAGACCATGGTCTCGGAGATGCGTTGGGATTGCAGAAAGCTTCGGGTTCTCCTTCGCATGCCTGAGGAGTCGGACCTGCCGACGTTGATCGCCCAAGTCGTGACATACGGCCAGGTGGAGGCGGCAGGCTGGCCCGATCGCTTCTTCCAGGCCGAGATGCGCGGCATTGTCAGGTTGAAGGCGGACCGCCTGATGGACCGCACCGCGATCGAGGACTACCTCGGCCAGGTGGCACCGGTGCCATTCTCTCCGGACTTCCCTTTCGCACAGCAGATCGCCGAACGTCTCGGAGGCGCGGTCTCTATGGGGAACCTGCACATTCATGTCGGGGGCAAGAAGACCCCGACCTACCGTCCTCATCTGGACGGCTTCGCAATGGACGAGATGCGGGTGTCCGAATTCACCGGCATCGACTTCTTCGACCTGCCGAGCGTCGACGGCGGACTGGCGGCCGTGGGCTGGGTTCTGCATCACGATTACGAGGGAGCCATCCCGAATGCCGCCAGGATCAAGGGGCTACGGCTCCGGTCCGGCAACGTGCAGGTCGGTGATGCCGCGCTGCTCGAGGAGCTGTTCGCGGAAACCCGATTCAATGCCTGGAGCGTCGGCGAGATACATGTGATCGACCGTCGCATCGTTCCGAACGGCCGCCGAGATCACTTCGAGCAGAACACCCACTACGCGAATCTGCTCAACCATCTGGCCCCGATCGCCCGAGACATATCCAAGCGCTGCCGCGATGGGTCGGTCCGGCGCAAGCTGCTCAGGGACTTCGCCATGTTCAAGTCGGCGGGCGAGGAGCGCGTGGCCGTCCTCGAGCAAGGAGCGGTCGGTGCCGCCCAGCGCGATGGACTGATGCGGGAGGCGCATCAGTATCGAGAGGCGCTGCAGCGAATCGTCGTCGCCCCCGCGCTGATCGAGAGCGACGAAGCGGAATTGCAGTCCGCGTTAGCGGCGTACGAGGCCAAGCTGGCGCAGGTCGGGGACCCCCTCGATCGACTTAAACCCCTGTCGAACATCCCGCTCGATAAGCGGCCGATGTACGAGCACATGTTTGAACTGATCTATTCGTGCTCGGCCAATCGGATGGCTGCCAAGTCGCTGATCGATCGGATCATGGAGAGGATTGTCTGAGCCAAGGATCGGACGCAGCAGCACCCTGTCCTCGCAGGCCTAATCCAGGGGCGCTTCCCCGGTGACGTCCTCCAGGATCCCCCTGACGCGCTGCCACTCCGTCGGTGGCAGGCGTGCCCGGAACTCCCGATACAGCCGCTGGGTCAGATCGGACACCGCCGTGGCGACTTCGGCTTCGCACCCGCCCTGTCCGGGCGCCTCCACCGCAAGAGTATCCATCTGGAACTTGAGCCGCGATACCTTCTCGGAAATGGCTCGAAGATCGGTGAGCTCCGTATCCTCGGCGCTCTTGACGGCCCGCTTGAGACGGCTCTGGATCTCGGTGGCCTCGGCCAGGGCCTGCGAAACCTTGTCCCAGTCCGCCATCCTTGCGGCGATCATGGGTTCCGCGACCTCGGCCAGCCTGTTCAGTCGCTTGGTGATGTTCGGAACGGACAACTGGTCCGCCGTCGAAGTCCGGTACGCCGCCTTTCCATAGATCTCGGCAACCATCACATCCAGCTCATTGCGGATGATCGCCCAATCGCCGTCCTCCTCGAAACCGTCGCGACGCGCGTTGGGGACGGCCGCTTCCGAGCTCACGAATATCTCACCTGGATACCAGTCCACCAAGCGCGCATAGGACAGCCTGGGCTTCGAACTCAGTCGCGAGACGGCGAATATGTCCCGCATGATGTCGGTGCCGTCGATCTGGATGTTCCTCACCCGGATTCGAATGCCCTTGGCATCGTCGTCCTTGATGGAGCCCGGAGTCCTCTTCCTGCCGACCCAGCCCCACCACCTGCCGGTGGGAGAAGCGACGAAATCCACGCCGCTGAGGTTCACCCGCTGGGTCTTGACGCCAAAATCCTTTCCATATGGCTTGAACAGCTCCTCGAGATCCTCCTCACTGTCGCCGACGAACAGGCGAATGGACTCGAGCTCTTTGCCGTTCTCGTCCGCCCAAGCCAGGATTTCGTCGCGAAAGCCGAAATCGGGCCGATACGGCAGAGGCGAGACCTGGCTCAGGAAACTGCGCAGGTGCTCCAGGTTCTGGCATTCCAGAGGCGGATTGAAGAACCCTTCGAGGCGAACCTCGAAGAAGTGATCCTCGATCCTATCCGATGCATCCTCCAAGGAAGCCTTCACGCAGCTCCTGAGCGTCGCCGCCGCATCCCTGCTGTAATCGCCATGCGGAGAGAGCTTGGCGCGCAGCTCCTTCGCGTCGAAGACCACCATCGTCTTCTTGGGCTCGCCCTGCGCCTTTGCGATGAAGGTGAGCTTGTCGCAGAACACGATGCCCGCCAGCCGGCCAATGCCCCTGAAGCCGGCATTTCGGCGATAGTTCTTGTTGGACGCGCCGACGGACGCGAGCACGTCCACTGCGCTCTCGGTCCGCAGACCTGCGCCGTTGTCGGTTATGACAAGGGTCTGCTTCTCGACGTCGAGCACGACCTCGATCTTGGCTTCGGTCTCCGAGATCAGGCCGACACGAATGGAATGCCTAAGGGAATCGAAGCCGTTCTGGACGTATTCGCGGATCGCGTTGCGCGACTCGCCGTACATGCCCAACGTCAAGGTCTCCAGAACGAAGGCGCCGAAGTGCGGTTTGAATTCCACCGTCTGGCTGGTCATTCGTCGTCCTCTTCGTCGTGGTCGTCTTCGTCGTAGTCGGCTTCCTGGGTATCGGCCTCGTCGTCCTCGCCGGGCGGCGGGAACTCCTCGTCGGGCACCTCGTCCGACCCGAACCTGTCGAACTCCCTGAAGCCCATGAACTCCGGTATGGACCTCAGATCGGCTTCGTCGCCGCCCTCGATCTGCAATTGATCGATGGGCAGGCCGAAATGCTCCGACACGACGTTCGCGATCTGCTTGAGATCGGCCTGGTTCTTGCCCAATACGGTACGGAGCAGGAGTTCCTCCTGAAGCAGGCCATCGGTCAGGAGCGCCTCGCCGGCGTAGTAGACCTGCTCGAGCAGCACCGGCGTCTGCTGCTGCTCGGTGTCGGACAGGAACTTGACCGTGGCTTCCGGTGCCTTGGGGTCCGGAACGTAGAGCACCGCAGAATTCACCTTGTTCAACTTGAACCTTAGGGCCTTCAGCACGAACTGCACGGCGCCATCGCGCTGCCAGTCGAACAGATCCTGGAGCAGTGGACTGCGGGGTCGGATGCGAGGCAACGGACCATCGAAGTAGATCGACATGATGAGACCCGCGAACACCGCGGCGGCCCTGTCGGCCGGGAACTCGTCCAGCCTGTCGAGCAGGTTAGTGACTGCGGCCCGGGCCGGACCGGGCCCCGCAGCCGCACGATCGTGCATGGACCGGCAGCAGCAGGCCAGTTGATCGAGATCGAGACCCACGAAGTCGTCGGGACCGATCAGCGCGGCGAACTCCTCCACCACATGCGCATCGGCATCCAGTCTGTTGACCACGGCCTGTACTGGCCCATCCGGGTCTACTGCCGCTTTAGTCATGATGTTCAGCGCACGGATCATGCTGACGGTAGCCTGCTCGGACCTCTTGCGCGCCCTCTCGGCGGCCAACCGACGCTTCTTCTCGACAGCTTTGAACTTCTCGGGATCCACATCGATGGCCACAGCCGCCAGGCGCTCG
>Ga0066648_10001204_pt1 | contig 14665 bp, 6 predicted proteins | sample CryGeyCG12114_NA_FD_59537 | JGI IMG/M metagenome (GOLD analysis project Ga0066648, IMG submission 59537) | Groundwater microbial communities from aquifer - Crystal Geyser CG19_WC_8/21/14_NA | ecosystem: Environmental > Aquatic > Deep subsurface > Groundwater | place: USA: Utah: Grand County... | reverse complement strand
ATATTCTAATGTAAAATGTGGATCTTTTTTGGTCTGTAATAAACAATATTATTATTATTAAAGCATCATACAATGCCAATTGCCAAGTCAAGTGAGAGCGTTTTAATCAGTGGGCATTTCATGACGCCAAACTAAGGCAAAAGGTTGTAACTCTATTTCTCATACAGCTATGTGTTGCCACTAGATTGAAATAATTCTGACGTGTTAGCACCAAAAGCATCGCGGCCAGTAGTAAAATCAATCATTCAGCATGATCTTGTGATACGAGAAAAAAATACTGTTAGTGAAAATGAAGAAAAAATTTACCAAATATTTTTCATTTTCAGGAATGACGCTAACCCTGTATGTCAAACTGAGCATTTCAGACTGCTCATACATATACACCCAGGCCAGAAGGTTTGGGTTCACCGCCATCATTAATGAGTGAATCTATGAATTACTATTGCTGGTGCACATAATCATCCATTTATATGGCCTATTGTAAGATTTTCTTTAGTTATAAATAGTAACTGGGCTCATAGTAGTTTTATGTCCTGCTCCATTTCCGCACTCTCTGCTTTATACTTTGTCCGTGTAAATAATGTGAGTGGCTCCTATCCACTAGTGAAAAATTCCACACATAATTATATTTTTTATTTCACCTTTAAAGTTCATGGCTTCTTGACTTCATGTATTCACTGGACCATGGACCTTATTCTGGGGTAATACTGGAGCTCATACCGGGAGCGTTCCAAAAAATGATTGGTCTGCTGAAACACGCGTTTTTCAAAAAAAAAATGCACTCCAGTCCTTCCTGGAGGGTTTCCAGTCCAACAAGCAATCTGTATTGATTAGTATGGAAGATCGGACCATAAGATATTAATGAAACGAATAGAAGTAGTGGTACTAATTGTGATTATAAAAGATTTTTTTTTGTTTCTGTGTGTTGTTATTCTGCGTATAGTGTGTGTATTTATATCAATTGACTCTTAATTTTATTGTGCAACTCATTTCATTTTCAAAACACTGTAACTTTCCGGGATAGGGAGTGAAACCTCTGCGTTTTTGTATAGAATATTTTCTAGATTTTTCTCTTCTAAATAGTGCTAGTTTAAATTGGAAAATCTCTAATACATATATTTTATTCAATTGAAAATTAGCAATTCCCATATCTCCCCACCCCATTTAATGACACTCTCATACACAGATGAAGTGCAGCTGCAACACGGATTGAGAATGGAAAACGGATAAGTCATGTAAATAGCTTATGCACAATACCAGTACCAACAGTAACGAAAACAACGAAAACTAAACTGGCGTTGAACAAAAACACAAATATGAGTTGCACAATAAGAGTAAAAGTCAATCAGTGAAATACAACAATGCACCCGCCCGTAATACAAAAAAACCACAGTACGAAACAATATTCATTTGAATAACTAACTTATTTTTCGCATTGAACTTCCGATAATTCTGGTCGAGTTTACAATATCACTTTTGTCGAATCATAATTTTGAAACTATATGTTGTGTTAAATTGATCAAATTGGAGAAAAACACTTATTTTCTGCGAAAGGGTTACCTGCTGCATGCGTTCTTCAAGGTGTTTGTGACCACGAATGAAAATCTCAAGGGAGAAACTGCATTTTAAGAAATTATAACAAATAAGTCGAGTGACCTTGATGTCATTAGGTGATTTGTTTTGCAGGAAACTTTATATGAAGCATTTAGATTAAAAAATCAAAATTACTGAACTGTGCCCGACTGATTAAATGATGGTAAATCAGGAATGCTCTCGCCAAGTATGTGGAAAACATGAAAAACCATGAGCTTTCAAGTTGCTGAGGTGTTATAAAATAGACTAACGAATGTTGATTTCATTAGTAAAATGTGACACTAGTTAAGTTTTATTGTATTTATTACAAAAAACACCAAGAAAAACCTCAGTGGTCAAAACACAATATAAATTAAAGCAAATTGATAGCTGAATTGAAGAGAAATCTAGCAATTACTTCAGTAATAACATCAAACACGACTGCAATTAAACTCTTAACAAGAACAACAGATCGATGATCAATTATTCAAAAACCTATTCACACAATAAACACTCAGTCAGTAAGCAAAAACTGTCAGCGATAAAAATTAATGAAGAGAGATTTTAAATAATATTTAGAAACTAAGTTGTCTATAGCCCTTCAAACAATATATCAACTATTTTAGATAAAGTGAACAACTCATTATATTCTTGTGGTCCCAAGTTGGCGATATTTTTTAATCGGATCAGTCCATCCGGATTATTTAGTGCAGAGTAATTGAATAAGGAGAATCCATTTATCCATAATTTTTGCCAGTAAGGAAAAATTTTTACGAAAGTTAGTAAATCTAGGGAATGACGTATTAAACTAGATGAATCGTTGAATAATTTTATATTTTTTGCAGAAAAGATGATTTTCATATTGAACAAGCATTTAACACTATCAGCGCCTAAAGTTACATTTTGTACACATTGACCACGTAAAACTGAGCTAATAACACTTGTGAGCGGCGATATGTTCGTATTTGTTCCTTTGAAAAAAACTGTTTCACATGCCGGAAACTCTAATTGTGAAGAAAAATCTTGTTTCGCAGTTGGAGTTGAAAAATTTTCAAAATAAAGGATAGCAATATGAATGTTGACAAGGCTGAGCCTATTGGTTTTTAAAAAGTGCCCAACTCTATGTTTTACAAGATAAACTCCATGTTCATTCATTCTTTCAAAGTTGAACACCACATTTTTTATGTTGGGTGTTTTGGCGCAAAGAAATATAAGCGCCACGTTGGTAATCGTGGTTTTTAGTTTCAAGGTTTCCAAAAAAGGTAATATTAACAAATCATTTAAAGGAACATTCACATCAATAATAGCAGCAAGATTCCCATGAATATCAACATCAATCATTTTTATGTTGCTGAAAATAGGCTTGAGTTCCTGGAAAAATACATCCATCTGCTCAGGAATGAATAAATTTTCTTTCGATTGATAAATGAACAGTTTTTTCACACTCTGAGCACCATATTCGATGACGCTGCTAAAAAGGTTGGAAGTCTTCGTTGATAACTGACGAGATTGAGAATCCAAAATAAAACGTATGGTTTTAAACAAAACGTGCTCTATGAATTGAGACTTGGCCTTTGCATTTGTTTGCCAGCTGAAAAAAATCATATTCTCTAGATAAGTTTAGAAAAACTGTAATAATTCTTTTGGAATCACTAGATATTATTTTGTCCTTAAGTTAACATATCTCAATGACGCATGTTATATCACGGTTTATTTGAAAAAAACTTGTCTTCATTTTATTAGGTTTAATAGGGAGTTGTTGCTCTCTTAGTAGCTAAATTTTAATTTAATGCATTTAATTTTAATGAATCAAATATAGCTCAAAAATCTTTGGAAAGGGATCTATGGATGCTTAAAAATAGCAGTTTTCAACGCAGCAGCTATCACATCAAGGCTCCTGCACGCAAAATTTCCAAAATTCGATGATTGATTTTTTTTAGTTTCGACTTTTTGGACTTCAGACACATATGTTGCATGTCAAAAACACATTTTTTGGTTCTGCGAAATCAAGCGGCTCTGTGGTGATATAATTTAAATTTATATAGTAATAATTACTACCCTTGAGTTCTTATTTATTTCAAAAAAGCAATCTCGAAATTTTCGACGGAGCCAAGAATCTAACGCGGGTAGTTTCGCTAACATGGCTACTCTCCAGAACCATCTCTCCCTCCATCAATTACAATGTCGTAATTTTTTAACACTGTTATATTTATTGTGGTCTTAGGTCTTACTGAGAATTTTATATCACCATAGAAACGAGCACAGCTAGCTGCTGTCTTTCATATTTCGATAAATTCTCCCAAGTGCCAAAGCTTTTGGAAATGTAGAATAAACGAATGTTTATATAGTAGGGCCAACAAACTGATTGATTGAAAGAAAAGTTCGACTCCCTTGGGTTCGTAATTTGTTCAACACAGCAATGTCAAAATTTAAAAAAAATTGGAGTCAGTTGATTGAAATTTCTTTCGGGTTGTTAATCAACTTCTCGCAAGCTTCAAAAAAGTTCAAGGATGAGAGGTTTGATAATTGTGCTTGAAATTTTAAAACTGATAAAAATTTAAAAGTTTTACTGCCACCTATTCGGGACAGGGTATCCTTTTTTCTTCATGCTATTTTAAATTTGGAATACCTCAAGATATTTTGTTATTAGAGTGGAGTAAACTTGCTGGACATACTTGGCCACAGTAGGAGTTTTGGCGGGAGTAAATTTTGGAGACAGTAAAATTCTGGGGGGGGGGGGTAGAATTTAGCCAGTAAGGCAAAAAAATCATTTAGTACTTTTTACATCATTGCTTAAGTTAAATGCCCTTACAATTCACGCAATACAAAAAAAAATCACTAAAGTGCTCCTGAAAGTCATCTCAGTCTCCTCCTATTATCCAAAAAAATTTTCGTTCCTCATTATAATAACGCTACAATTGTGAACGTAAGAGTGGTTAGAAATTAGCAAATTTAACATAGAAAGGACAGGAGTAATGACTAGAATCAACTATGTTCGTGAAAAAAATAAATCAATAAAAAAAATGGAAATCCAAGATCTACAGTAACAAAACTTGCAGACTCAGTTCACAGTGACAAAGTGGCAATTTAAAATTTAAAAAAACAGGCAACCGAAACTAAACATTACCTTAAAATGAACAAATTGGTACCAAATTCAAAAACTGTATTAAAAAAAAAATTAGACATGCATCAAAGAGTTGTGCTGTTTTGGTTGCAAAATATCATTCAAAATTCTAAAACTATTTAAAGCAAGGCATAACCATGACAAAAATCAGTAGCAAATACCTTAATTTGAACTTACATTAATATAAGATTTAAAAGGATTTTAAGGTTTAAAAAAAACAATTTGTTTTTTTAAACCATGAGTTAATCATTTCCGACTATATGGACAAAATAAGTCTAATTATGCAAAATTTTGATTTAACATACTTATTTTCATTCACCACAAGACTGATTCCAAGCACTTTATCAATATCGTTTTTAAACTGCTTGCACACTAGTCGGAGCTTGGAGAGCTGTTTGTGCCGCGGCGGCGAGGAATTGGTTGCATAATCAAAAATTATTTCTCGAATCTGCAAAACACATTCAGTTGCAAGTGACATTTCAAATGATGAAAAACTTGGAATATGATTATTAATCAAGAATTTGTGTTACTTCAGTAGGTATGTCTAAAATCGACAAGTTTTTGATAGATGACTTTGAGCTCATTTGTGAATCCTGCTGTTTAGAAAATCGGTCAACCATTTTCACAAGTTTTTATATTCTAAACAAGTTTCTTCTAATGTTATGCAAAAGTGTAGCCGATGTAAGGTTGAAAAAAGAGAATGAATAATTTCTTCACTGCAAATTATATTAATTCGATTGATATAGACTCCAGACTAGACTAAAACATGTTAAAACATGTTAAGACGAGAAATATCCAAACAAAAATTTTTTTGGCGCCTGAAATTGATTGAGTGAATGAGATTGCTGTTATTCAAAACCATTAAAAACATGAAAGAAAATGGGAGAGCGAAAAATAAAACGCATAATTGATTTATTCACTCACCTCTTTTTTTTGTTCTTTGTAGGCATACCATCAATACGACGATAGAACTGCGTCCCAAAATTAATAAAATTATTCCTGAACTAGAAGTTTGATTCGAATTAGTGCGTTGGGACTAATTGTAGTATTTGGGGAGATAGTCAGAGAATTGCCACAACTACCACCAACCTCACTGTCACACCATTGTCACTTTAAAACCGTGAATAAAATTGAAAAAATTAAAAAACTCATTAGAAAAGAAGAGCTTAAAAAACCAGTCATTAATACAAACTTTCGATAAAACAGATCGCAGGTGGACTATGAACAGACTTTTGGTTTGTGACCAAACTCACAATTCAAAGAACTTAGAAAGGCCTGCCAGAAATCGCCTTTGACAACTTTGCCAAACAAAACCAAGGCCTTTCTAGCTTCTTTCAAACCTTAAACATGTGCTTGAGAAGTCACTCGCACTCTTCTCACACATTCTTGGCCAGATTATAAATAATCTTCCAGTATGTCGAAGCTCGTACATATCGCGCGGAGTCTTTTTGTTTCGATGTTCTTGTCCAGATCTCACAAATGTACTCTCAAATGCTACTTATTGCAAAGAGAGTTCTTGATAATTTTTTAAGAATTGAGGGGTGGGATGAAACGAGGGTAGCAAATTAAGTTTCTCCCCAAACATTGCAATTAGTCCGGACTAACCAATTGCATTGTGCGTTTTTCCATTTTGATGACTGGGAACCGAAAAATTTTGAATTTGGTCGATACGGATTTCAATTAGATAGCGTTTAAAATTAATTTACTGCTCGCTGGCTCGTTCTAAATAAACAATATCCAAGTCTCAAAAAAATTTTGATCGTTGATACATACTCTTCCTAGAAATAGTACGTAATTTGAGAAAATTTAAGGCATAGAATTGATGTTGAAAAAGGTGTTAGTCGTGTTAGACTCCCAATTCTAGACTCTAAGAAATCCTGATCTTTAAATGAATTTTAAAAGAATCTCTTTTACTGTTCTTAGAACAAAATGGCGACAACCAGGATTTGGAAAAAAGAAGAATTTAAAGTGTTTATTACACTTGTCTTTAAAAGTTTACAAAATAACACTGTTGCAGATCTAACAACGAGATCATTCTGGTCGAGGACTATTGCGGTACGCTAAATTGATTATTAAAGTTGCGTTGAAATTATCAAACATATCTCACTGAATGAATAAGATCGTTGTTTACCACCAGATTATTAAAATTGAGAACGCCAAACTAGGGTTGACGATGGTTCGTTCTCAAGAAGCATATAGAAGAGCATGGTGGATATTGGTGAAGAAATGGAATAGCTCACTTGCTGAAAAAGATCGTGTCAAAACAAAAATAATAAAAGCTTTTGAAACCGACAAACATTTTCCTTCCGTGAGAGTTCAGTGTTTGTTAGGAAAATTGAATGAAATGATCACTCACGATTGAAGACAAAAGAAAATAAACTTTTAAAATGTATTTTTGTAAAAAAATATGTTTACAAAAAAAATTAGCAACATGATTTTGAAGCATTTTGAAATCAGCATAGGATGATATAATTCTGCTACAAAAAAAAATTAATTACATGATTCGTGCTGGGGTTGCATTCCCAGTTGGTTCCTTTTCCTAACTAGGTCGCAGTCGTTTATATCTCTGCCTATTTTGTGTTAATATTGAAATGTCAGAATTAAAAAAAAGTCCTATTTCATGTAAAATGTATTTTTGTTCATTGTTGGATAATTTTTTATCTGTTTGTTTAGTTTTCTCTGGTACCCTTATTTATGGTGTCTCCTTTGCACCAAATATATGATCGTAATAATTCAGTGGCCAACAGATACGGCAACAGAACAAAAGGCGACCTTCACAACGAGAATTACATCGTAAAAGAATACAAAAAAATTACGAAGGCAAATGAGCGTGAAATTAGCGTTCTGCGCCATATTTGAGAATTTGAATGATAGATCCCTGACTACCTAACTACTCATCCATGACACTTTTGGTTGTTGCCAGGCAATTCGTGTTGATCTGCCGTACCTTTTACAAATACTATTTAATATACCTTGGAAAAAAGCAATCAGAAAAGTAATAAATATCTGATAATGTTCTTCTATACGTTTTCAATAATTTTGGGTTCTGAATTTTGAAATGGGTAGTGGTTAAAATTGTTCCCAACTATTTTTTTGTTAGATTTAAATTTCAGAAATTTTATTCGTAATGCAACTGATTTTGGGACAAAAATTTTTCGAAACATTTAATACCTGCGGATCTTTTAAGGTTTATGTGATCTTCGTTTCCATTTGTCGCTTTCAAAGCTATTCGAAATTTTGTAAACTTCTTTACTTTAAATTATTAATTTTTTAACTATCACTTGTGAAACTTGACAGTTCAAATAAAGCATAAAAACAGACTAAAATATATCTGTTTTTTTATCGAACGCTCATTGGCGGTAGCACGTGCATGAATGATAGCCGGGCATTTCATTGTTCATACACCCTTCCTTCATATTCTGCTTTCTTGAGTAGGGAAAATTTCAACGCTGAACCCTACTCTTCCTTTTATGTTGAAATGTTGTTGTTTTCTTCTTCTTTGTTCTTCGTTATGGACGTTGACAGAGATTTGGCTATTTTGTCCTTCTCTCCTCCTGTACTAAGGAGAAGAGAAGGACAAGCTAAATCTCTGTCAACGTCCTGCAACTTCAGTAGGTAAGCAACGTGTCTGCAACTCCTAACAGTGATGTAGTTTGGGCCATTGTTAAACTTCAGATGAATCGCATCTGTCGATTTATTTTCCCACTTGTTTAAATCGCATGCAACGCTCCCATGTTAATCTTATTAGTAGTTGCGCTGAAAAAATGATTTGAATAGTCATGGTTCATCAACTGCTGTAAATTACACTGGTCAAAGAGTTGTAAAAGTTTATAGACAATCTGTAATGCGTTTTCAACTTTTTGCCGGTTACTGTGATGTAAGAAATTTAAAAAAAGACTAATTAAAATATGAGACATGATACATTTGTTGCACCATTAAATGTAAGATTTCCACAATTTTCAGAATTTAAGCCATTTTAAACTGTGTTTCACAATTTCAATTGCTGGATTTTATATTTTAAAGACATTTTGTAATTTTTCAAGAGCTTAAAGTGCTCGCATGACGCAAATGCCCACAATTATTTTTTTTCACTCCCTCAAAAAAATTTCTATCCAAGGTAAATTCTATCATCCTAATTGACGCTTCATAATCATGATGTGTGTGTAGTCTGAGTAGTCTCTGCAATTACTCGTAGCATGCTGCATTGATGAGGTTGGAATATTTTCAAAGATGGTTGCAGGAGCTTTTTTTTTTGAAGTAGAAAGCACAAAATGATAGGAAAAGAGGAACTAGTTTTCTAATTTTAAGGTATTAATAGACAAGATTTTTTAATGATTAAACATATCTCATGATGATACTACTTTAGCAACCTTTTGTACATGCTATTCATTTTCAGAGATGTTAGTCAAATTATCAGGACTGGTTGGGACAACTTGTCCGCCCGACTCACTCTTATGTACAAGCCATACCAGCGGATATTTAAGTGAAATTGTTAAACTAATTCGCTATACTAAAGTCATTTGTCGGATTCTAGAAACTTTACTGTACCTCATTTGTGAATTCTTCAAGGTTTTGCAGGTTTTGAATTTTGGTCGTAAGAGTGAGTCTTCCCAAAAGCCAGTAGAGCCTGTTATTCCTTTTTTAATTTAAATTCATCGTCAGAATCAGGATTTTGCAACTTTTTCAATAGCTAGTGCAATGGAGCTTCCAACCAACGCTATATTCTGCTTCCTTTCAGTTGCTTTTCGTTCTCTTCCCACGAAACAACAATGTTTTCTTCATGCACCCAACACTTTTTCTAAAAAATGTACTCCACAAGACATGAATAGTTAAGTTCTATACCGTACAAACAAAGCCATAATCAAGATGGCATGAACACGACTGCGCCCTAGTAGAATCATGACTGAGAACTGTTTCTTTCGTTCTGGGCCGAAATTCAAAGCTAGGATCACCAACTTTTCAACATATATGAATGAGCCAATGTAATTCGGTGAAGCGACATTAATGAACACATAGCCGGGCCCACTGGCCTTTAGCCAGACTCACTCTTACGAGGAAAATTTAAAATCTACAAAATTTTGAATGATCCACAAATTTTATGACGCATGGAAAGTTTCTAGAAACTTTCCATGCGTCAACAAATTTGTGCCCGGCTCGGCTAGTCAAGTTAATTTCTTAAACAGACTTATTGTGTACAATGAACTATTGACTTGAAAAAGTGAGTTAAAAAAGTCCCTGCAATAAAGCTTCCTCCCATTTTCCATATTCAGGTTTACATGCTGCCAAAATTGACGAACAAATAACTGAAATGAAGCATTTATGTGGGTACTGTGTTTGAATTCATTTTCACAAACCTTGACAAAAAAATTAGTTCGTAGGTCCAAATAATTTTTTATGCCGTATTGCCTGTTGATCACCGTTAAAATGAAAACTCCCTACAGAAAACAATACCTTAATAATCGATCAAAACATGATTATGAGATCTATCTGAAATCTGTGAAGAATTAAACTTGGATGGAACAATATTCTCGGCCCTAGAATAATAAACTGTTGCACTGATACAGACGGACAATGCTAAAAGCCTCGGTCTGTTCTATCTCGACTTATAATGACAGTCTTTTGCTTTAAATCATACAACCTAATTGCTTCAACAATTAACACGCTCAAAAAAACTTTAATTAAACGTACATTCCCGTGAAAACTCAAATTCGCTCAAAATTTTTTCTTTTCAAGTTGCAAAATTATTTAAAAACTGTGGCAACCGAAGTTATATATCCTGAAATCAACAAATCCATCCCCAAAAGCACATGTCTTTTTCATAAATGAACGAAGTTTTAAATTTTTTCACTATAATCTGCAAAAAGTAGCTATTTTTTAATAAGAATGGATTGAAATAGCTCTTTTTTATTCTGAAATTCCGTGCGGACAGAAAAAGTAGCTCAATAATGATATGATGATAGTAGTCAATAACTTCATACATTTTCAAGGCAATTAAGTTATGCTATAGGCTGAACAGAGTCTTTGAAATTCAAACCAAAATGCAGACTGTTTATTCTGACTTTTAATATGTCTATAAACCATAACACTTCATTCTCCCAAAAAATGTAGCCAATCCATCAAAATAATGTGTTACATCTTTCATTAAGTATGAGACTGAGGGATCATGCATAACATCATGTATAACAATGCTAGTGCTATGCGTATATTAGCGAACTAATGTTATTGGATTGGAAGTGTCGTTGTTCAAATTCTTTTCCGTTTATGTTGATGAAATGACAGTTTTTCGGGAGCTCCAACACTCTCCAAAATTTTTGAAAGAATTTGAAAAATTCATCCACAAAAATTGAGTTTGAATATGTCCTCAAACATTACAATTTCTCCAAAGTTTAAATTTAATCAGTCACACAAAATTCCCCAAATCCTAATAATTGAATTTTACTTAACGTGTCCGCATTGTAGCTACCTGTTTTTTTCATTAACTTTAAACATATTTTCAAACGTCTAATATAAAACTCAAATCAAAACAAATATGTTTTAGCAAAGGAAAAGCGAACAACTTTGATTTGACAGTAATTTTAAAGCAATACGTAAATGAAATCGCAGAAAATTATAATGAATAACTGCAAAAAATCAGTTAACACAAGCGGAATGAGATTGTTTTTTGTGACGCGAAAGTTGCGCTCTTCGAATGAATTTTAAATCACAAAGTGAACATTTCAATTTTTTGAGGTTTTTGTGCGCTCTCACATGTTCTTTCCTGGAATCAGACGTTTTGAACAGTTTTTCACAGACAAAACATTTGAATTTTTTGCGCTGTCCATAGTTTTGTATAATATGTCTTTTCAACGATGCCTTGGACTTGTATGTTTTCTGACAAATTGAACAATGAAAATTGTCTGAAAACATAAAATAATTAATTGGGAAAGATTAATCAGCATGTAGTAATGAAGTATTTTTTTTGGAATCAAAAAAGATTTACTTGAAAAAGTTTCTCCATTTTCGATTTTTGAAGATTCATCAACAAAGTTGGATTTTGCTCCAAAAGTAGAACTGTTAACTCGTATAGTTGGCGACCGGGAAAGCGGTACGCTTTGCTCAGCTTTAGTCGTAAGAGACAGCTCAGCATAATCTTCGATATTTTCAATGATTTTTCCTGATTATTAGGAGGCACAAAAGGAGAAAAAATCAAACAATAGAAGCAAAATAAATACTTATATACAATGAATACTACTTTTTAAAGATTTTGCTGATTCTGATTCATGATAAAAACCAAGATATGGAAATTGCTTAGTATTCCAATCGTTCCAATCCAAGTTTTCTGAGTCTTCACACAAGTCAATATTTTCATGATGGACCGGCTCAACGTAGATGGAATTAATCATTTTTGCTTGAGCTGACACTAAAAAAAATTTAAATAAGGGAAAACGTACAAAGTACCCAAAAAGTTGTTTTATCTTACGTAAGGTGTTGAAAGTAAGATCATATTTTTCCCACACTGGATTGCAAGAAAAGAAGGGGAAAATGTCTGGACGTTCATCGCGATTAACACTAAAAAATGGCAGCAATAATTGCTTCAGTTCCTCAGGCAACTCTTTCACTTGACAGCTGATATCTCTTGAAGAACTACAGAAATTAATGCATTCCTTATGAAGACTGTATTTGCAGAACATTTTGCCCGTAAATACTTCAAACATGGTTGCAGCCATACTCCATATATCCGATTTGTAAGAAAAAAGAAACGGTGGGTTGCACGATTCTGGTGACATATAGGAGAAAGTCCCTAGTCTTCCATCTGTTATTTCCATCTCGTTCTATTAAAAAAACAATTTAGAGGCAGGCATAAAAAGCGAAACGGAATTTTATAGTTTTTAATCATCCAACCACAATAATTATCACAACGTTCAATACAAACATTTATACCTAAATAGTATATGTTAGGACTTTTTTGTCTGGTCCCACAGAATTCATGACCGAAGTGGAAAAACTTCAATTTTTAGTTGTTTTAGGAAATCCTTCCCACCTGTGATGGCGGAAGCCATGGCTACCGCATATATACATCGTGATCGAAAATTTATATATTTTGAACGTTTTGCTTCGCAATTTTGAAGCTACGACCACAAAATTTTGCATGCATGTAGATGAGCACCGCGTTCAGCACTGATTTAATTTTCATGGACTTCGGTTGATGGATTCGAACATTTTTAAAACCGTCAAACAAAACACACTTCACATTCTTAAGTTACTCAAACTTATATTCAGCCCAATAATAGACAAAGTGGTGGGATGGATTGACCAAGTTCAACAAACTATAAATATTGCATCAGGCAGATAGCACCATGCAGTTTGACTAGAAATAAGTTCGAAGTTTGTATTTGCATGTAAAAAATCGGCAAGCAAAGTTGGGGACTGTAACTAGTTGTGAAAGAACCAGTGGTAAAAAGTTAAATTTTAAAAATGAAATAAATTCTGTTATCGAAGTTTTTTCTGCTTTATGAAATGCACAATGCAGTATATAATAAGGAAATCTTCAATTAGTCACCACCGCACTGCTTCAAAACTGTACTAAAATTTGAACCATTCCTTCCTAAAAAAAGTAAATTTGAAAATCTTCTCAAATTTTGCAAGTTTTCCAAACTTCAAATTAAATTTGAATCAAACGAAATTCCTAAAATTAAAAAAAAAATTTGCTAAGATTGTCGCTTTATTGTTTTATCGTGCAAGGATTTTTCCATAAGTGCAATGCTAGCAAAAAAAAAGGTACGAACAATACCGATTTTCAAAACAGTCCAAAGGCCTAAGCTCTTTATAAACGACATATCTGCTTGCAAATAATCGGTGAACAAGTTAAAAAAAATTCAGCGTGGTACCCTTGAAGGAAAGTTCTTTCCGTGCTCCCTCATAATCTCATTTCTCATGTGAAAAATTGAATTCTTTACTTTTAAGACGGTCAACTTATTATGATGGTGTATGCAATGCACTAATGATAATTGTGATGGTGTATGCAAAGTAATAATTATGAGTAGTAATGTTAGACGAACGTTGGTAATTAGTTTCTAACTTTTGCAAAGACTATTTATATTATTTTCGGCTAAAAATGTAAAAATGTATGAAAAAGTGGCGCGGAAATGATGTGATGCAACAGTGCTTTACATTATACCAGCCTGTTCCAGATATATTTTGGCTCAGTTATTGGATTATCCGGTCTCACCGGCCTTCATAATAAATACAGAGTACAAATTTTAATTGACTTTAAATAACTAAAATATTTTATGCTTCAATATTAAAAAAATGATAAATCAAAAAACTATTTTTTGATTAAAAACTTTCTTAAGCATAGCTTATTTATCAAATCCTAAAACACTCCATTGTGTCCAGAAATCTGTGGATCAATCAACGTTTTTCAAGATGGAATTTTATACTCCTAAATACAAAATTTCAGTGGTTTACAAGCCAACAAGCCCGGCTAGTAGTTGTTTTTTTGAACTGATCTGCTGTACAGAGGCATTATATGAAAAAATTCAAATTAAGTCAATTGAAAGCAGTTCCAGTCCAACCAGGAAACATTCTATTTTTTATAGTTGACCTTGTTACCACGCTAAAGGTCAAACGGATTGACTGATTTTTATTTTTGCATGTGTGTGTGTTTGTGGCATCTGATGATCCCAGGACTTTTTAGTCTTGATCATATCAGAGCTAAGTGCCTCAACCAATAAACATAGGATCGTTTCTAAGCGAAACGAAAAACAGCGAAAATAATAACAACGAAACAAAAATCCATGGAAACTAAATATTTCGGAGTCTACTGTACAATGTTTTCTACGAACGAATCGTGGGGGGACGCTGAAAAGACTTTGGTTTCACACAACCCCTCGTTTGAAGGACCCTGGGGAGGCCCGCCAAAAATCGCCCTCGGCGATTTCCGATCCCAAGGCCTTCCCAGCTCCCTTCTGCACTCCGGCCTGTGCTCGA
>Ga0066648_10001200_pt1 | contig 14697 bp, 19 predicted proteins | sample CryGeyCG12114_NA_FD_59537 | JGI IMG/M metagenome (GOLD analysis project Ga0066648, IMG submission 59537) | Groundwater microbial communities from aquifer - Crystal Geyser CG19_WC_8/21/14_NA | ecosystem: Environmental > Aquatic > Deep subsurface > Groundwater | place: USA: Utah: Grand County... | reverse complement strand
AGTCCCCTGAGGTAGTACACTGTGCTGACTATCTCTAGCAAAGTCTGTGGTGTCTGTTCTCGATAACGCAGAATGACCTGTGCTTCGAGTTCATTGGGGGAGCGCGTGAAAATCAGCTGCCAGCTACTTGCAGGACTTGCACTTTCAGACCGAGAGCGCAAATCGCCCAAGCCGCGATGAATGACCACTCACAGCCGCCAAGGACGGTTATTTGTTCGACAGCTCAAGTCGATGTTCTGAGTAATCTAAGCAGCGCTTTTGCAATGTCGGTAGCGGCTGAAGCGCGTATGCGTGGTCTGCGATACCACCTTGCCCAGCGCCTAAAACTTAGCAGCGTGCTGAGTGCGTGCTAAGTGCCTGCCAGTACGATTTTACGTGTTGGTACGCTATTAGCATAGTGCTAGTATACGTACTAGTATATATGTTAATATACTAATATCTTCGTGTATACTATATCCTAAGATACCATATAACAAAAAAAACAGGCTTGACAGGACGACGAACCATAAAAGGCAAGAGGACTACGAGATCACGAAACATGATCGCCGTGTGGCATTATGGATATGTCAATGAAACCAGGGGCATAGCGCATGTCACCAGGCAGTGTAATACTAGTAGCTAAGAGAATAACGGCAGGTAACAACATGGTGGTGTTAGATAAGGACAAGAGCAAGAGTCGAGAGTGTTTCCGCTTTATCATGCTGCACAATTTAATTTCACACCACGGTCTTTGGTTGCCTCGTATTTTGGACTGTGTTTCTGCGTGCACCGCGAGACTTTGTGTGGTCATTGCGGTCTCGATTGAATGTGTTGACCGGCCTCGTACAAGATTGGTCGTGGAAAGTGTACTCATTAGCTGTGTTTGCCAGTGTCCATTAAAGTGCTAAACTTGAGCTCTCGAAACTACATGTAGTGCTTCTGTCCGAATGAGAGATCAACGCGTCTGCCTGCGGGGTCGCGAAGCTATGGCTTGGTGGCGTGTCAAGTACCGAATATTGCTGGTAGTCACGCGAAGCAAAATCGACATGCTGTTTTATGCAATAGCACCCTAGTATCGTACAACACATATCTTATTAAGTAGTATCAGGCTAGTGACCGTTCACGCCGTTAGTGCTTTCTATTGGCGTCACTAGATTGTCCTCTTTGTACTTATATCGGGCCTCCAGATCCCAGTACTTGTTGAATCCGACGCCATAACAAACCTCATCGTAGCTCAAGATTTCGGGTGGTGCTCCGACAGTCATGCTCTCTTTCAAAGACTCTAAAGCCTCTCGAATGGCCTTCAGATGAGCCGCAACCAAACGCCATGGATATGCAACAGCGCACATGCCTAGCTCTGCCAGATCTTTCGCCGACAAATTTTCTGTAAGGCCACCTTCGATGATGTTTGCAAATGTCGGAATGTCGAGCTCTGAAACAGCTTTTGTCATGGATGCCTTATCTGGCAAGGCTTCGATGAAGACGGCATCGACACCGATACGCTTGAACTCCTTAGCTCTAGTCATGGCTTCGTCCCAGCCCATGATCAAGGAGTCGGTCCTCGCAAGCACAAATATGTCGAGCCCCTCGTTGCGAGCATCGACAGCAGCTTGTATCCTGGCGTACGCCTCACCACGGCTGACAACCGATTTGCCTTTAGTATGACCGCATCCTGCAAAGTGTTAGTTGAGTAATCGCTCGAAGCTTCGATAGAACCACATACTCTTTGGCCAAGTTTGGTCTTCGATCATGACGCCAGCAGCACCAGCGGCCGCATAACACTCCACTGTACGCCTGACATTCATGGGGCTGCCATATCCAGTATCACCATCAGCCATGACAGGCACTTTCACCTGTCGAACGGCTTCCTGAATATGGTTACACATCTCCTGCATAGCAATGTAACCTGTGTCGGGCAGACTACAACACTGTTAGTGACCAGATGCACGCAGGGGTGAACAGTTCACATACCCATGAGAGCTAGCACATGGGTATCCGGCCAGAAACACCATGGGAAATCCTGCTTCCTCCACCAATCGTGATGTCAACCCGTCGTACGAACAAGCATGTGCAAGAATTTTGCTTGGATCTCTATGCGCTTCAAGCATCATCGTCCGCAGCCGTGATGCCTGTATTGATGGGATAGCACCGCGAACGTTTGGCAACTCGACTGTGACATCGCGGCCAAGACCTGCTTTCTTACTCGATGGTGTTGAGATTCGGTTCTCGAATTTGAAAGGATAAGGGTGAGTGTTGACTATCGCTTTCGACATGGTGATGACAGTAATCGGGCTTGACTATGGTATCTTCTAGTACAGATGCTCTCTCTATTAATGTTGTAGGTTTGAGGCTGCGAAGAGGAAGCAGCACGGCGTTTCGATTCTCTTATACGCTTTTTGCTCCCATTGGAGCTCGGCCTGCCCGCCATCTCGGCCTCACGATAGATGCGAGGGACAAATTGTAGCCCTCGAATCAGCAGCATGCCTGAGACTGCTTCCACTCTTCCCCAGCATTAGACGAGGGTATTCCGCGTCTAGAAGGAACTTCGTACAGAGACTTGTTTGAGATGAGAATTTTCCTGCAATAGCCGGTTCCTGTAATAGCCGGACCCGCCACGAAGCTTGCCTGGCCAATGAACGTGTTTGCGACTTCTGGCCTTGGCTGCAGGGAGAATGCAGTTCGATGACTAACTACACTGGCTCGTGTTCACGTACATATCACGCGTGCTGTGGGAACTTCCCTGCTCTGTCCGATTGCGGCCTTCGGCAGAAGAGGTCGATCGACGAAGGTCGTTTCGAGCGGAGTAGGATGGCATATGAACGCGTCGTGCGGAAGCGCAAGCTCAACATCGCTGTGCAAAGACTCTGCTCCTCATCCAGATCTTGTGCAGCGCCTGTGCTTCAGTATGCCAACAACTAATTTTGGGGTCGAGGAAAAGTACACGTACCTCAATGGCTTTGGGTGCTACCATGAGTGCGAAGCACTAAGTGGCGCGCTTCCAGTCGGTCACAACTCACCGCAGAAGCCACCATATGGCTTGTACGCTGAAAAGATTTCTGGCACAGCTTTCACTGCTCCAAGGCATCTGAACCAGCAATCGTGGCTCTACCGCATTCTACCATCAGCCGCTCACAAAGTATGGGAGCCGTGCTCCCCTGAGCGTCACCACGCAATCAATCTCAGCGGAGCAGATGTGGAGCAAATACCAAACCAGCTGAGGTGGGATCCATTTGACTTCGAGGACTCGAATGACTGGATCGGCGGGCTTCATCTGGTCGCTGAAGCAGGCGATCCCGTGATGAAGTCAGGCTTAGCCATCTTTGTGTTCGCTGCTGGCAAGAGCATGAGGGAGCACGAAGCTTTCTACTCCGCCGATGGCGACATGTTGATTGTGCCACAATACGGTGTACTAGATGTCATGACCGAGTACGGGCGCATACTTGTTCGTGCGAACGAGATCTGCGTCATTCCAAGAGGGGTCAGATATCGAGTGTTGATTCCCAACGGCTCGGTGCGCGGCTACGTCTGCGAGCTCTACCAGGGACATTTTCAACTTCCGGAACTGGGACCGATCGGTTCTAACGGGCTGGCAAATACTCGCGACTTCCAGACCCCTGTTGCCTTTTACGAGATCGACACCAACACAGAGTGGACCATCGTCTCCAAGTTCAACAAGAAGTTATTCAGCATGACCCAGAATCACTCTCCTTTCGACGTAGTGGCCTGGCATGGCACGTATTACCCATTCAAGTACGACCTAGAGCGCTTCAACACAATGGGCTCGATATCATTTGATCACCCCGATCCCAGCATCTTCACGGTCCTCACAGGACCGAGCCATGAGGCTGGCACAGCCATCGCTGACTTCGTCATCTTTCCACCTCGGTGGCTAGTTCAAGAGGACACATTCCGACCACCATGGTACCACCGCAACACGATGTCAGAGTTTATGGGTCTGATCTCTGGAGATTATGATGCGAAGATAGGGAATGGCTTCAGACCGGGCGGCGCCAGTCTCCATAACATCATGAGTGCACATGGACCAGATTCTGGAGCCCATAAAGGCGCAAGTGAGGTGGAATTGAAGCCCCAGAAGGTTGGAGGTGGCTCGATGGCGTTTATGTTCGAGAGATGTCTTATGGTCGGTGTGACGAAGTGGGGGTTGAAAAATTGCCAGAAGGTCCAGGAAGAGTACAATCAGGAAAGTTGGGAGCCACTGAACGTGTATTTCGACGAGAAGGTGGTCCTGAATGGTGTGGGTGGCAAACGTTAGCAAGGTAACTAGGCGAGAGAGAAGTATCCTTACTAATACTTATGCTGAATACACGAATTCGTTGACAAAAGGTCTAAAGTACTAGCGGTCTGTGTACATGATTATGACACGATATGGTCTCACGGCAAACCGGGGGCTGAAATATTTTCTCGCTGTGAGCAAGAAACATGGGACATTGGCAGTTGTTTGGAATCTACAGACATACTACAGAGCTAGATGTATCATGTGGCGACTCTACTTCTTATTGAGTAGCTAGTAGCTCTCTATTTCTTTCCGCAACGCCTCCTTCACGATTCGCCCACACAGTTTTGCATAGGGATTCGTTTGCACCGCGAGCTGCTTGGCAATATCGTTGCCATAGCGCCCACCACTAGCGAAGTCCTTGCTTGCCTTTTCTTCCAGTCCGCCTTTGTCTAGACTAGACACCCCAGACACACCATGAAGAACCAGTCTGAAGTGTTCAGACCTAGACGCTCTGTAAAGCAAGTAGGCACGATGCGTGTGTGCGGATGCTAGAACATTGGCCTGGTCTTGCGAGACAGGCGCAGTCGGATGACTTGGCGATGCTAGCTGGATTGCGTGAGCAAGATCTTCAAATATCAGAGCCATCAAGCCAGTATCCTCGGTCAGACTTTCAGCTTCATAGAGGGTGCGTCGTGCCTGCGCTCTGTTGTTGTAAGCTGACGCATAGAGCGGATACCGCTCAATCAGCTTGTCCAGGCTAACGATCGCAGCTTGAACGTTCGTTGGCGATGGGTTTTCGGCGTTCAATTCAAGTAGTGCTTCTCGTTCGCGTTGTTGAATCTCGGCTGTCAATTTCAGGTCGTACCTGCCTGTCGTCGCGGCTTGGGTGATTTGTGTATGTGAAGTCAGAGAAGCCTCTGGGTCAAACAACGCCCCCAGTACAGCTGCATCATTTGTGGTGAGTTGTGTTGCCGAAGCCATAGCCCTCTACGAGACACGCTCAATAGCAAAGGAGAAGCTTTGGTCCTCTTTATGCTGATACAGTTCGAAGAATAGGTAAAGGCAAGAACGAAACAAACAGGAGGAGCACACCCATGCTGAGTTTTCGAGAAAATATTTGCGAACGATACGAGTACCCACCTTTCGTCCTGAAAATACCATGCAAAGCGGCGTACAGCTTCGATCAGGCTGCCTCCAATGTGAGCATGCATTCCCGCAGAGTCAGCAGTGCCAGCTTCGAGCAATTCCGAGATGTTCGGAACCTTGGAATGCCGGAAGCCGTCAATAGCCGGGCTCCGGCCGGAAACTCAAGATGACCGCCTTTATGATACCAGTCTGGCAGGTGAAACGGTCACCTTGAGCTTCCTGGCGGAGCCGAGACGAGTCACATCTTGCAAGCACGAATTGTAGCAGATGCATCCCGATCCTTTCCACTCTTACCCCCAGCCTCGGCCGTGTTGAGCACGGAACGCAGAGGATGTTTGCTGTGGACTCTGGATTCTTGATCGATAACCGCCCACGGTTCGATCAGTGGCAGAGCAGGCCAGGCGAATGGCGTTCATGCATGTCGCCGGTGTTGATAGCATACCTACTCCACAGCACACTAAACAATGCACTACTCGGTATGCAGCTTCAGGTAACATGTGAGGCTAACCATGGCGTAGGTGTACCCAGATCGGAACGTACGATGCGATGAGATAGAAATGCTATGACCGCACGCCAGGGTTCTCCAGGCCAAAGGTGGCAAGATAACATATCTGCAGCAATATAAACCTTGACGAAAGTTATTCTCATCGTACAAGCTTTCACGGAGGTCATAAGTCGCAATACGTCCACTGAGCATCATTGTCTATTTTCCACCCAATTCCTTTGGAACAAACCCGCTCCAGGCTTTGGCTGCAATCGAAAGCACCGACAAAGATGTCGACCACGACCGTTTATGAAGTTGCCCCCCATTCCAGCAGTTCAGTGTCCTATAACACAACACTGAAGGCTGAAGAAAGGCAAGCTAAGCTCAGCGGATATCAAGGCTACGACAACGTACATTGGTATGTTGGTAACGCAAAACAGGCGGCCGCCTTCTATATCACACGCATGGGCTTCAAACGCGTAGCATATCGTGGTCTGGAAACTGGATCGAAGGTCATCGCCTCCCACGTGGTGCGGAATGGGAATGTCACTTTCATCTTTACCTCTCCGTTACATGCTCCAAAGACAACGGATCCGAAGTGGTCTGCCGAAGAGAGCGACCTACTAGAAGAGATCCAGACCCACCTTAGGCAGCACGGTGATGCTGTTCGTGACGTCGCCTTCCAGGTCGACGATGTGGATGCCATCTATGCCGCAGCTGTCAAAAATGGCGCCCATGAGGTGTACCCTCCCAAGGAGATGTCAGACAGTTTTGGTAGCGTAAAGTATGCCCGCATAAAGACATACGGGGACACTACGCACACATTGATCCAAAGGAACAACTATACAGGTGCATTTCTACCCGGGTTTCGAGCTGTGGATGGAGAAGATAGGATACAAAACTACTTACCAGAAGTGAAGCTGGAAGTTGTGGACCATTGTGTCGGCAACCAGGACTGGAACGAGATGGAGAACGCATGTGATTAGTAAGTAGTGCTCGTCGCATGTCCATGCTGTGTCACTGACTTTGCCATAGCTACGAGAGAGTGCTAGGCTTTCATCGGTTCTGGTCGGTGGACGACAAAGACAGTAAACCAATTCCTTCTCCGATGGCAACCCAAATACTGACATGTCCCAGTATGCACAGACTACAGCGCGCTGAAGTCGATCGTGATGGCATCCCCAGATGAAAAGATCAAGATGCCAATAAACGAGCCCGCCAAAGGCATCAGGAAATCTCAAATTGAAGAATATGTCGATTTCTACAATGGCGCTGGGGTACAGCACATCGCACTTCGCACAGATGACATTGTCCGCGACGTTACCAACCTCGCTGATCGCGGAGTAGAATTTATCAAGGTACCCGATACATACTATGCGACTATGAGGGAACGGTTGTCGGCTGCTGGGCTGGAGCTTAGCCAGGATTTTGAGACGCTAGAGAAGCTGGGGATCCTGATCGACTTCGACGAGAACGGCTATTTACTGCAATTGTTCACGAAGCATTTGATGGACAGACCTACGGTCTTTATAGAAATTATCTACAGGAATAACTTCAGTGGTTTTGGCGCTGGAAACTTCAAGAGTCTGTTCGAGGCTATCGAGCGAGAGCAAGCGCTGAGAGGTACGTTATAGAGTGGTGTATGGCCAGCACGGTCAGTGGTAGGCAAATGCCTTTCTGCATCCGAACGAGGAGTTCATCTCTTGTCAATTAGAGCTGAGATTGCAACAAATAAAAGTGTTACGGAACACCATGCTTGCCTTTCTCCCGGCTACGTATGCTATGTCTCGATTCACCTGCTTCACCGTCCGCAATCAGAAGTCTCCCACATTCTGCCGCGCTCGTAAAACCCTCGAAGAGTGGATGTCTCCGCATGACACCCTTGTTAGCTCATTCGACGTTGTGGCTACCATGCCCCGCGAAAGCAACGTGCCCGGCACTCAAGCACTTTTTGGCTGTAGTTCTCACCGTAGCACCGGCCACGTTGCTCGCGCAGGGTGTGGCTACCTCAAGCACATGCTTCGCGAATGAAGCGGGCATAATGCTCGCCCCAGCAGAGATCGGCAATTCATGGCTCCGGCGATGCATTCACACAGATCTGTAGCTTACAGTTTTACTCACTTCCCCGGATAGCTCTAGATTTTCGGTCATCTGAGCAGTCTAGCACACCCGCGTGGACAGTGGTACTCCGGTACCGTGGTCTCGGAATCCACTTCGTTATCGAGCACTCGCAAGTCCCAGGTTCCTGCTGGAGCGATTGCTTCCGATAAATACCAACCTGAATCTTCGGGTATTGCAGGTTCGGGCCCCCCAGAATTGCCAAGAGCCGGGGCTCCAGATCTTCCCCCACAAACTTTCACGAAGCACCTTCTCATTGGTATCCGTTGTCATACTAGTGCCACCTGGCAAGATGCATCGGATATTCTCAGTACTGGCGAGACGATCTGGGATACCTCAGTAGATGTCTCTGCTTCCCACGTTGGGGCTGGAATCATCCTGCAACAAGCGGCTGTCCTAATTTCATCTGCCTCGTTGGCCGCTCGGCTGCCCCACTGGTGTGCTAGCTGAACATCATCCGCCATGTTCTCCAGCTTGTTAGCCATGCTATGGCTCAATGAAGTTATAAAGCACTCAATCTTTCCATCATCTTGAGACACGAGCATTCTTCACGAGCCTGGTCTAGCTGCTAAATACTTCGCGGCCTCATCTAGCCCCATCGGCCTGCATTCATATATATCTCGTCTATTGCCGAACAAGCATCTCACAATGGCAGAGAAACCTCATGCAGACCTTCAGGAGATAGAGACTTTGAAAGAGATGGGCGAATCCAACACGACGAGGATCCAGGTCACTACTTCCCAGGAAACTTTCATCAAGAAAGCTTTCGACCGTCGAGTCGTGCCACTGGTTTGTGCACTATACGTGCTGTCATATATCGACAGAGGCAATATAGGTGCGTGACGAAGGTAGGAGCAAGCAATGACCTGCTGACGTATGGCATAGGTAATGCCAAAACGGCCGGAGCTCAGGCAGACCTCGGACTGAGCAGTGCACAATGGACGTGGGTGCTCAATGCCTTCTATATCTGCTACGTCCTCTTTGAGTGGACCACTGTCTTATGGAAACTCCTCCCTGCCCATATCTATGTCGCCATACTCTGTCTATGCTGGGGCACTGCCGCAATGTGCACAGGCGCAGCTCAGAACATGGCCGGCTTAGTCGTATGCCGAAGCTTCTTGGGTGTATTCGAGGCTAGTTTTGGTGCCGGAGCGTAAGTCAATGCAAGCAGTCACGACCTGATGTGAGACTCACAATAATGACAGACCCTACTACCTTTCCTTGTTCTATCAACGGCGGGAGCTCGCTTTCAGGACCTCACTCCTTCTGGGTATGTCACCGCTAGCAAACTGCTTCGCTTCGACACTGGCCTACGGCATCACCCAGATTCGTGGCTCAATCGAGCCATGGAGGCTTTTGCTAATTGTCGAGGGTATTCCGACAATCCTGATCGCACCTGTCGTGTACTTCTTCCTTCCAGATTCGCCAAGCAGCGCAAAGTTCCTCAGTCAAGAACAGCAAACTCACGCCCTGGAGCGCATGCAAACTCGGGACACTACCAAGAAAAATGCTATTCACTGGAAACAGTTCTTTGCAGGCATCAAGGATTATCGCAACCTTGTGCACACGCTCATCCACTTCATGTGCAACTACTCATTTGCCGGCCTTTCTAACTTCCTTCCTACGATTGTCAATGCAATGGGATATTCGAGCATAAATGCTCAAGGTCTAACCGCACCAATCTACTTCACTTCCTTTCTCTGCTGCGTTGCTGCAGCATTGATCAGCGACAAGTATCAGAAGAGAGGCTTCGTCATCATGTTTTCGGCCACTGTTGGAGCTATCGGGTATCTGTTGCTCGCCATTGTCGAAGATATGGAGAAAATCAATGTCCGCTACGCGGGTTGCTGGCTAGCTGTGTGCGGGATCTTCCCAGCCTTGTGCATCAATGTAAGTGTTCAGTCTGAGGATCTCATCCTCTGCTAAGCAGCACGCTTCAGATTACCTGGCTACTGAACAATAACACCAACGAATCGAAACGAGGCGCTGGTCTGGCCATTCTTGCTATCTTTGGCCAGTGCAGCTCTTTCCTCAGCTCTGCTGTGTTTCCAAAGGAAGACGCGTAAGTCTATTGAAGTGTCTAATCAGTGTAGTAGAGGCTAACCGACCGTACCAGACCATTCTTTGTCAAGGGCTGCGCAATCGGCTGTGGCTTTACAGGGAGCATAGTCATTATGGCGATGTTCCTTTACTTCCGAATGCGCTACACCAATAAGCAGAAGGACAAGCTGCACGGTCCAGTCAATGATACGGAACAGATTGATATTACAGATTTGGGAGAGAAACACCCAGCATTTCGATATCTGCTGTAGTAGGCTCCTGAGCAGGAACGGGCAGCGAAGAGCAGTACTTATGTTTGGCGCAGGCAATTGGATTCGGGCTAAAGTACTTGTACTGCAAACTGTGGGTAGTTGGCCCTTCAATAATCATGGCCCTTGTTCTCACAATCTTGCTACTACGACTTTATAGCGCTGCTACCATACGGGTATGGAGCTAAATTTTGTCACTGTTGTGGCAGCGCTGTGATACTGGGTCGTAAGATAGTCTTGACCTTCTGCAACAAAGCCTGCGCAAGGTTGTAAGACAGTCGTAAGACGTAGCGAAGTGAGCAGTGACGGTGATTGACGCAAAGGCTGTAAAAGTCTCGGAATGTTTTGGGGTCTTACGGCCGTGTCGAGGCCGATATCCGGGGGCCCACCGGACATGCAGTACACCCTGTGATTGCCGATAGCAGCCGTGTGAGGTGACCCCGCGCCCGACGACGAAGCCGCGATCTATTTCACCAGCTTCAAGTTTCTGGTCCGATTATTTCCACCAAAAGGCCGTAACCGCGGTACAAGGCCAAACACCATATTCCCGGAAGTTCTGAGCCCATATTGATACTGGCACAGTCATGATAGGCTCATAAGTGGAGCCCTAACCAGAATGGCAACTCCGTTCAAACGAGCTTACAAGGCGTGTGAGGTCTGTCGCAAGAACAAAGCCAAGTGCGAGATCGAGTCTTCTGCAACAAGCTGCTTGCGGTGTCAACGTGAACAGAAGGATTGTGTGTTTCCTGCTCGGAGATCTACGAAACGCGCAAAGACCAACAACAACTCCCAGACTAAGGACACTGCTAGATTGGTACAAGTTGCACGTGCGATCTATTTCACACCGGCTAACGCGATGATCCCAGGCAACCAAGTTAGGAGGAGGTCAAGAGAACGTCAGCTCAGAGGTGACTCAAAGTCAACAAGCAGATTTCGTGCAAAGTATCGGTGGTGGCAATGCTGAGTTCACAACCCATACACATGCCACTACGGCCGGGTTATGGCAGCCTGTTGACCCGACAGCCTCACCAGGCTCACGACCTCTGATCAGTCAAAGCGACGTGAATCAAGACTGTCCGACTATTCACGGACTTGATGCTCAACGGCAACGCACGTCATCCGCTCTGGGTCAGCAGCCTGTACAGCAGCAACATACCTCACCTGAAGCGAATCGAGACTCGCGACAAGCAGCCGACCTACAAAGTGATGTTCTACAAACCTTTGTAACAAGTTCCCGTGACGCAGTTGGTTTGCTCTTCAGAGCAGCGGAACAGCACGACTCCGATAGCTCTGACGAACAGTCAGGCTTCGACAATACACGTCAAGAGAATATGCTAGGCAGTGTATACAGTATGCCTTCACCTGCTCTTGCATCCAACGAGACGCTGAGCTTGTGGGAAAAGCACAGGTTTGTACGGCAAGGATGGTTCACCCCACGAGAAGCCGTTTCATATATTGAGTTGTGAGTGCACTTACCAGACTCTGCTTCGGCACTGGTACCCAGCTGCTGATTAGTTCGGTATACAGCTTCTTCAGGAACCTTTCTCCACTATCACCAGTAGCCGACTCATACTATGCAGATCAGCAAAACCACAAAAAACTCATACTCGAAGAGCCTCTTCTATGCTGCACACTGCTTATGATCGCCTCGCGTCATCATGTCCCATCCAAGGGCAGCGGCGGTAAAGCACGTGCTGATTCTGTCCACAATCGTATGTGGCGGCATATTGAACACCTCATCCAGAAAATCACTTTCGGCTCTGAGAAATACAGCCTTGCTAAGACTCGTACCCTTGGTAGCATACAGGCAATGCTGCTAATCATCGAATGGCATCCGAGAGCGTTGCATTTCCCACCTGAGTACGATGGCTGGGATGCCAGTCTCGCACCCTCCATCGACGACACGTATCAGCCTCAAAACATCAACAGCGAAGCAAGCAAGAGGTGGCGAGAAGATGTGTTCGAGCCTGCGAAAAGATCCGAACGAATGAGCTGGATGCTTGTAGGAATTGCAACGACGCTTGCCCACGAACTTGGTGTCTTCAATCATGAGGATGCTGAAGGACATGATCACGCGTCGATGAGGAATAATCAAGCGATTTTGCGAATACGAAGGCTGCTGTTTCTCTACGCTAGTCAATTGTCCTTGCAACTCGGCTGCTCAAGTGTATTTCCCCAAGGAAGTCATCAGAATCTTGTGCACCCACCTGTGTTCGGAGAGCTGGCTGAAGAACAAGTAACTAGTGACCGGGAGACATTGATCACGAAGTGGATCGAGATCACCAAGTTGTCAGCCACCGCCACTGAAATGTTATTCGCGAACCGAGCAGTTACAAGACAGATGTTGAAGACTTCTCGTTACATAAGCCTCCTCAACCACTTTGAGCCACTGCTGTGTCGATGGCATACGGATTACGCAGAGATGTCTTGTCCAACCATTCTGGAAGATGCACGGCAGATCCTGCTCATCGAGTACCACTTCGTACGCATGTACATCAATTCAATTGCTGTGCAAGCATTGGTGGAGCGCGCCAGCAGCTGTGCCTCCGCAAGGGGCTGGTTAGACCAGGACTTCCTCCGCCCCGAGTTCTCTCAAGATTTTCGCTTCGTTAAGGAGGTTCGAGACGCCAGCTTGGAGATCCTGCGCATAGCGACAAGACTCTCTGACAGAGCTGTGTTGCAGTACTGCCCGGTTAGAGTCTTCCTTCGGGTGGTGGCGGCTTCCATATACCTTCTGAAGACCATCAGTCTCGGGTCGCGAGAAGCGGACGTGACAAGGTCTCTGACGCAACTCCAATGCTGCATTCGAGCTCTGCAGAACAACCAAGCAGATGACATCCACCTCGCCGGCCGGTATGCGACCCTTATCGCCAAACACGTGCGGCAGTTCAAGCGCAACTTCAGGGTCCAGAAACCAACGACTATGCATTCCGCCGCAGTGTCGCGTGCGGTTAGTCACGATCCCGAGACATCGAACAGTGTAGGTAAACCAAGCACTAGAGCTCATGATATGCAAGCCAACCCGCCCCAGCAGACACATAGGCACATCAACACAATGCCCTGGAACCAGGCCATGGACAACTCGGCGACCGCCACGACCGACATAACCATCCCATACGACTTCGACGAGAACGGGATGCTCGAGAATTGGCTGGCTCAACCATTTAACTCACAATTTGCTCCGTTCGGTACGGAAGGAGTTCAAGCTGCTTCTGGATTAGCGATAGACTCGTTGGATTTTCTTTGGAATATGGCTACATGAGCTCAAGTGATGCACTGAGGATTGGTGTGCCACTGACCGGATCTTAGCGCACGTTGTAGACATTTCAGAGATACCTAATTCGGGATGGCTCTCGGTGTGGTTCCGGTCTACTATCGTTCGTGTCAAGATGTTAGTAGGGTCGAGTGAAACATAAGAAAAGCGGATACCGGTTCCTGGAAGCGATGCTGTATCTACGTACATCATTTCGCTCGCAGCAGACCCTCGCACAGCGACTCCGAACAAATTCGTTTGGCGTGACATGACTGAAAGAACCTTTCGACAGTAGGTTTGTAGCCTTTCGAAGCATACGAATGGGCGGCCAAAGGACCCAATTGTATACTATGTATGCTGTGCACGCTACTAGCACGCTGTTAAGCTTTAGGTAGTGGGCAGGATAGTATTCACATTAAATAGACACCCCTTGCCACGCGATGCTGTGTACAGCGACCTATCGAGAGAGGTTTAGCCCTTCTAATAAGGTAGGTACATGCGTAGGCTAATCCTCATTAGATAGATCCACGCAAGACGCTCTGCTGCTTGGCCAGAGCGCTAAGTCTTAACGGAATACTACTTTGCCCTCCGTATAGATACTAGTATCGTGCTAGTACGTATATTAGTACGGTGTTAGTATACGTATTAGTACGCGTACTAGTACGCTTAATATATCGTTAAAATAGAATATATATTAGGTGCTAGTACAGTATTAGTACGCTACTAATACGCGTACTAATACGTATACTTATATCTATATCGATATCTAGCTATTTTTTTTTTAAAAAAGAAAAAAAGATTATAAGTATTTACTACTAAGTACTACGTAGTAGTATATAATAGGCGCTTTTAGGTATAAGTTTAGTAGAAAAGTCCGAATATCTAATCGAGTATAAATAGTAAAGACCTCGTTATCGCCTTATAAGTAGGCCTTTATATAAGAGGCGGCGACGATATAAGCTTAAAAAAGTTTAATCTAAGTACCTTAAGTAGCTATACGTCGTTATTTTAAATATAGTCTTAGTATACTATAATACGTTCGTTTTAGATATAATCTTAATATACTATATCTACTAGTACGCTTATAATATAAAGTTATACTAGTATATATACTAATATATATACTAGTAGCGTACTAGTATAGAATATCGTACTAATACCGTACTAGTAC